>JGI24737J22298_10000627_pt1 | contig 12437 bp, 17 predicted proteins | sample KBSCornC3_FD_22298 | JGI IMG/M metagenome (IMG submission 22298) | reverse complement strand
GGCGGGCTTGATCGGCATACCCGCCACACTTATCATGTTCTTTTTGTCGTCGCGGTTTGGTGAGGCAGCCGCCAAACATGGCCCCCGGTTTTTTATGACCGTCGGACCGATTACCGCCGCAGCCGGTTTTTTGCTCATGCTCAGAGTTGACACAACCGTTTCATATTGGACGCAAATCCTCCCTGGTTATCTATTATTCGGACTCGGCTTATCTATGACCGTCGCACCGCTTACATCGGCAATCCTTGGTTGTATTAGCGCTAAACAAGCTGGCATTGGATCAGCAGTTAATAACGCTATTTCACGAATTGCAGGGTTGGTGTCTGTCGCGTCTATCGGACTGGTTACCGGACCAGGCGCGCTCAGCTTGGTGGGTTTTCATAGGGCACTTATGTTCGTGAGCGTGTTGCTTATTATTGGCGGCATCATCTCGGCTATCGGTATCCAAAACAATACCAAAGTTGCCGAGTAGATTGAGACAATTTAGCGCCTTACGCTCTGCGAGTGTTCGCAGACTATTGGTCTTCCACTTCTTTTGGGCACAGGGTTATAAGTTTATGTGTGGCTGCCATAAGCACTGTTTCTCGTTCGTTTGTAGTGCCGAACCGATTGTAGGTATATCTACTGATCTCCGTACTATTGTAACGTCCGGCTATCTTTTTAAGGGACGCGCCGTCTTCGGCACTAGCGCGTAAGGCCATAAGGTTGAAGGTTGGTAGCTTGGTGTGACGCGCCTGTTCGGGCATTTTTGCGGGCTTATCATACGTAATAAAACCCTTCGCCATAGCCCATAATGTTACGTCCATGCCTTGAGGTATGCCCAAATTGCGTCTCGCTGCTTTCAGGAGTGAGCGTACGTTCATACCGTCTATAAGAGCTGAAATTTCACTGTGCCTAAGGCCAAGCACGTAACCTGTTACCGCTAGTTGCTGGGCGCCACTTAATCCGGGAAGAGCGAATGTAAGGCGGGCACCTTTCCACTCAACCGTGCGAGGTCGGGAGGTTCGCCTGAGGTCAAGTACTCCATTGCTAAGCGCGCTCACAAACTTTTCGCGCTCCTGTATATTCTTGGCATTCACAAAAACGGTTCTCCTAAGGTATAGCGCAGGAGGCTCAGTGTCTACCTTAAGTGACCTTTCCGATGTTATGGTGCTTTGGTTTTGTACGGCCTGGCGCAATGAACATCGATTCGTCATAGCTTTCGTAAAAGCAGACAGTACATTGAAGCCCATCGTTTCCATACGCGTATTTAAATTATGCAGTGTAAGTAGCGTACGGGTGTCCTGGCGGCTCATAGTTCCTCGCGCTACTACCGCCAAGGCACGGAGTTCGTTATCGTTAAGCTGACTACCTCTGGATTCGCGCTCTTCGACTGGCAGACGTTTTACATCTAACAGATGCCTGCTGTAGCAATAACCGATCGCATCGAGCGCAAATATATCGCTATCCAGACGGTCGTCAAAAGTATTCCATAGGTATAGATCACCGAGGCTACGTTTTGTCGTAGGCCAATCGACGCCACATGAACGCAGGGCTATCGCAGCTACGTGGTGAGGAGGTACATCATCAATGCCAGGTGAGACTTCGTGGTTCTGATTGACGGTCAGTTGGTAGCATCCATCAAGAATGATCTGTGTCGGAGATCCTGTCGCACTATCCTTTTGAGCGATGGCAACATGAGGCAGGAGTAGCTCGTCCCTAGACGCCAAAGACCTACCTTGGAACATATATACTGTATAGCACATGCAAGATATTTCATGTAAATTTCTACAAATGCTCTACAAACGACACTACATTATGTATACTGAAACATGATTAGACCAAATTGAGGTAATATAGAAACATGAACTGGACAGTTATTGGTAAATCCCTGACGCATAAAGACATGCGCAAGCGTATCTTTGTCGTACTCGGTATCATCGTTGTATTCCGTATCTTAATGCACATACCGGTGCCGCTTTCAGATCCGCAAACACTAAAGCAGGTACTTGAAAACCTCTTTACCAATAACCAAAGTAACTCTCAGTTGCTCGGTGTGCTAAACATCTTATCCGGTGGCGCACTAGCTAACTTCTCTATCATGATCGCAGGTCTGGGGCCATACATTAACGCCTCTATCATCATGCAGTTATTAACCAAGGCGATCCCTAAACTTGAAGCTTTGCAAAAAGAGGGTGAATACGGTCAGAAGAAAATCAATCAGATGACCCGTATCCTGACCTTCCCGCTAGCAATCTTGCAGTCTATCGGTGCTATCTTTTTGATCCGTCAGTCTGCCCAGCAGATCGGCGGTATCGGTGACATCACCGCACATACTTCTATTTTGCAGTGGGTGCTGATGGTCGCTTGTCTGACCGGTGGTTCTATGTTACTTATGTGGCTTGGTGAACAAGTAACCGAGCAATCGGTCGGTAATGGTATTTCACTCCTTATTACCGTCGGTGTAGTAAGCGCATTACCAAGTGCGGCGACTACTCTATGGCACAGCGTGTTTGATGGATCAAGCCACTGGGCGATATTTGGCTGGTGGTTGCCGGTCAATAAAATGAACCTACTTTACAGTGCCATATTACTACTGGCGATTGTAGTCGTGACCTGGATCGTAGTGATGCTCAACGAAGCCGCTAGGCGTGTCACTATCAACTACGCCAAGCGTGTCCAGGGCAACCGGACATACGGTGGCGTAACTACAGTATTGCCCATCAAACTTATTACGGCAGGCGTCGTCCCGATTATCTTTGCTGTTGCATTTTTAAGTGTCCCGCCATTTGTCGGCCAGCTAATGACCAGCTCGCACAGCGCAAACTTGCAGCACATCGGACAAGACCTTAGCAAATGGTTCCAGTCACCAAGTTCCACGACGTTTGCCGCCGGTGGTTGGGAGCCATTTATCTATCCTATCGTGTACTTCTTCCTAGTCTTCCTGTTTACGTTCTTCTATACGAGCATTACCTTCAACAGCAAAGAGATTGCCGAGAACCTGCAAAAACAGGGTGGCTTCGTAGAAGGTGTCCGTTCGGGCATCCAGACAGAGAAGTATCTTAGTAAAACGGTTAATCGTCTGACACTCTTTGGTGCTATCAGCCTCGGACTTTTGGCTATGACACCGATCATCGCCCAGGCCTTTATAAACAGCAGTATTGCGCTCCAGGGTACAAGTATCTTGATTCTCGTGGCCGTATCGCTTGAAACACTCCGTGCCGTAGAATCACGCGCACTCATGATTACCTACGATCAGTACTCTGATCCGGAATTCTTTGCAGACGTCGACAAAAACGATGAAAGCAGCAGTAAAAAGCGTCGTTTCAGCCTGATTCCTTTCCGCAAACGGAGCTAGCAATGATTGAATGTAGCGCACGCGTACTCCCCACCGACGTGTGTAACCTTGATCGTCCGGAGGAGTGTCCCCCTAAGCAGATACTAATTGAGATGGTTGATGATCATACTGATCCCGATGAGCCGATAACACGAATGTACATTCGCCACGCTGATCCCAACCCTTTTGCCGACGGACCTATTAATGATTATCTCGGCACGAATAGAGCTCAGGGTTTTGCGTATGGACAACTCGGCGACGAACTTACCGACCGTACCTTCCGCCAGGGCGGTGATGGATATCGGCTCCATGACGTGTTACATCTGTCCGCCATGACTATCCTTGGTTATTCACCGGTTACGCGCAGCTTACTGAGTCTACGCCGCCGGAGCCAGCCACTCATTGACCGTATCGAAGATGGTCCGCGCGCAATCCAACATGAAGAGCACACTTTTAATCAGCTGGGAAAGGCACTTGCCCAAGGAATTCCTGTAGAGGTAGCAGCCCAATGGCTACGATATGAAGCTACCGAGGGAGTTCAAGACTTCTTACGCCCTGAACTTTATATCCCGCTGGAAGAATGGCACAAGGTTCTTTCGGTCGGCGGTTTTCTTATGAAAAAACTGAGTAAAACCATCGGTACGATCACACCAAAAGACAGAGATCTAAGCGTCGACAGCAAAGAGAAAATGCACTCTGCGTGGCTGTACTTTAACCGGGACACACCCTCGATTCACCTATCACAGGCAAGCGGTCGGACTGCAATGCGGAATAAAAATATAATTCCTATTGTAGAGAGAAGAATGCGGCTCGCCGAAATACTATAACTTAAGGTAGGGCACGCCACAGATATAAAAACAGTGCTATAATCAGCACTTGATACCATTCAGGTTTTAAAGGAGTAACGCTATGCGCCGCGCAGTCCGAGCGATAATTGTTGAAAATGATCAGTTACTGGTAATGCAGCGCAATAAATACGGGTCAAATTACTTTACCCTGGTAGGCGGAGCCGTACAAGAGGGCGAAACAGATGAGCAGGCGCTTGTGCGAGAAGTCAAGGAAGAGACCGGCATGACCGTAATTGCCGCCACTCTTATGTTTGTAGAAAAACATCCTGCACCGTACAACGAGCAGTATATTTATTACTGTAACGTCGCGCCGCATAACGGCGCAGCCATCCAGCCTGATTCAGAAGAGGGCGAAATGAACACCTACGGCGCCAACACCCATCAGCCAGCATGGATCCACATCAGAGCGTTTCACAACTTGCCGTTTCGCACGCCACAGCTACACGAAGCCCTTGCGAAGGCCTTCAAAAAGGGCTTCCCCAAAGAGCCATTACACCTATAGCTTATTGTAAAATATAGTCCTAAATGCTACAGTAGGTGACTTATGATAGAAGTTCCGCAGCAAAGACAGACGCTCGAGCCAAAGTATAGTCCTTTACAGATTGTGGACGCAGGCAGTATTGCCCGTAATCCCGATCCGACTAAGCGCACCAATGAAGCGATAAACCTCAGCCACTTCAAAACAATTGCAAAAGATGTCGGCTTTGTTATAGCTCACGAAGCGATAGTGCTCGTCGGACCGCATGGCTATGGCGGCAACCACATTCACCGGCGTAAAGAGTTTCAGGTAGCCTTAAACGGTAATCCTGTCTTTATATATCGTGATGAAGCAGGTCGGGTAATCGAAGAAGAGATGGGTCGTGACGAAGAGGGTGGCCTAAAGGCCTTCGTGGTTCCGGAATTCTTGCCGCACGCCGTTCTTAATCCTGATGACCAGCCTGCTGCCATCTTCGAGTTTTATGATATTGCTCCAGGCGGTCATGGCTTTGCGGATTTCCGAAAACTGACACCTGAAGAAAATCTGCTGCCTGCTTCGCTCGGCCAGTAATTACAGGACTTCTGTAAAATTGTTGTAATCCCTACCGACAACTGATATAATTGAATCTTGTTATATATTTATGGCTAATAAAGAAGTTATCGAGTTGACGGGAACCATTATTGAGACCTTACCGGGTACTCAATTTCGTGTTGAACTCGAAAACGGCCATCAAATAATAGCTCACGTCGCTGGTAAGATGCGAAAACATTATATTCGTATCGTCCCGGGCGACAGCGTGACGGTTGAGTTGACACCCTACGATCTTACGAAGGGCAGAATCACCTATCGCAAATCATAATAACTAAGCAGTGTGTCGTGCACTAACGAAAGGGAGTACGATCCGCATGAAAGTGCGTGCAAGTGTCAAAAAGATCAGTCCAGATGACAAACTCGTCTGGCGTAAAGGCCGGGGCCGTGGCAGCAAAGCCAAGCTCTATGTTATCAACAAGTTAAAGCCTAAGCACAAGCAGAGGCAGGGTTAGTATATGGCACGAATCTCAGGAGTAACTATTCCTAGTGAAAAACAGATTTGGGTTTCTCTTACCTACGTTTATGGTATCGGTCCAAAGACGAGCCATGACATTTTGGCAGCAGCCAAGGTAGAGCCAACTGTTCGTACTAAGGATTTGACAGATGCAGAAATTGGACGCATCCAAGAACAGATCAACGAAAAGCTGACTGTAGAAGGTGAGTTGCAGCGTATTGTTACCGGCAACATCAAGCGCCTCAAAGATATCAACGCATACCGTGGTCTTCGCCACAAGGCAAACTTGCCTTCACGTGGCCAACGCACCAAAACCAACGCACGTACCCGCCGTGGTAAAAAGTCGACCGTTGGTGGTACAGCTAAGAAAGCACCGTCAAAGACATAGGATAACCATATGGCAGAAGCAACTACTACAACCAAGAAGAAAAAAGCCAAGCGCTCAGTACCCCAGGGTCAAGTGCACATTTTGGCAACCTTTAACAACACGATTGTCACTTTTACTGACACTCAAGGTGGCGCATTAGCTGCCGCAAGTGCTGGTGGCTGCGGTTTCCGCGGTTCTAAAAAGGGTACGGCATACGCTGCTCAAGTAGCAGCTGAAAAAGCTGGCCAAGCCGCAAAGCAACAGCACGGCTTTTCCAAAGCTGATGTATTTGTAAAGGGCGTCGGCCTTGGCCGCGATGCTGCAATCCGCGCACTCGCCGGCCTTGATATCCAAGTAGAAAAAATTGTTGACGTGACTGGCGTACCACACGGTGGTGTTCGTCCTAAGAAAGCACGCAGGATCTAATCATGGCACGTGATACACAATCAATTGTAAAAATGTCCCGCCGCGAGGGTTACGCACTACACCCTAAAGCCCACAAAGCTTTGGCTAAGCGCACAACTCCTCCTGGCCAGCAAGGCAGTGGCCGCCGACCAGCCAAGCCAAGTCAATATTCGTTGCAGCTTCGTGAGAAGCAAAAAGTGAAGCGCCTTTACGGCCTGCTTGAGCGCCAGTTTAGCAACCTCATGAAGGAAGCAAACCGCAAGCAAGGTCAATCAGGTGAAGTGCTTTTGCAACTCCTTGAACAACGCGTTGATAACGCAGTATACCGCGCTGGATTCGCTTCAAGCCGCCGTGCGGCCCGCCAGCTCGTTAGCCACGGTCACTTCATGCTCAACGGTCGTCGAATCGACGTTCCTTCCATCCGCCTCCGTCCTGGTGACGAGCTCACCGTCCGCGACCACAGCAAGCAGACTGAATACTTCAAGAAAATTGATGATGTTAGCCCAGCACCAAGCAGTACTCCAGGCTGGCTTAAAGTAGACCGTAAAAAGACTACTTTTGGCGTGACCGGTACACCTGTTCGTGATGACGCTGAACCAGAAATCAATGAACAATTAATCGTAGAATACTACTCACGCTAGGGGAGGATGAGCTAGATGTCAAAAATGATTCACACACCGGGTCTCGTTCGCGTTGATGACCACAGTGCCACAAACGCAACCTTTGTCGTTGAGCCATTGCACAGCGGCTATGGTATGACTCTCGGTAACAGCTTGCGTCGCGTGCTGCTTTCGAGTATCGCCGGGGCTGCTGTCACGAGTTTCAAAATCGAAGGCGCTACGCACGAATTCACTACCGTCAAGGGTGTTAAGGAAGATGTCGTTGACATCATGCTTAACCTCAAGGGTATTCGTTTCCGCGTATACGGCGATGAGCCACAAACCCTTCGCATCGTAAAAGATGGCAAGGGCGTCGTTAGGGCTAAAGACATTCAGGTTAACGCCGATGTCGAAGTCGTCAACCCCGACCACATTATCGCTACCATCGACGAAGACAAAGCTAAGTTTGTCATGGACTTGGTAGTCGAAACTGGCCGCGGTTACCGCACCGTCGAAGAAGGCGCTGCTAAAAAGGCAAGCGACCACGTAGCCGTCGACGCTATCTTCAGCCCAGTACTTCGCGTACGCTACAAGGTTGAAAACACCCGTGTTGGTCAAATGACCGACCTGGACAAGCTTTTGCTTACCATCGAAACAGATGGTTCTATAACTCCACGTGATGCCTTCGAAGAAGCTGCAGCTATCTTGGTTAACCAATATACTGCACTTGCCGGTAAGACACGCGTTGAAGTTGCTGAACAACTTATCCCATCCAACCCAAGCGGCGCTGCTGCAGGTGGTGATGGCGATGAGCCAGCCGCCCTCAACACTCCTATCGAGGACTTGAACCTTTCTGCCCGCACCACAAACGCACTCATCAACAACGATATCCACACTATCAAGGATTTGTTTAGCCTGAGCGACGCAGAGTTGCGTGACCTTAAGGGATTCGGTAGCAAAGCTTTAGACGAAGTTAAAGAAAAGTTAGCAGAGTTGGAGCTGTAGAAAATGCACCGTCATAACTATAAAGGCCGAAAACTGCACCGCGAGCGCGACCAACGTGAAGCGCTAGTGAAGGGTCTTGCAGATTCAGTCATCAAGTACGAATCAATCGAGACAACCCTTCCTAAGGCCAAAGAAGTGGTGCCTTATGTAGAAAAACTAATCACCAAGGCAAAAAAGGGCGACCTTCACTCACGCCGTCTGGTTATCAGCCGTTTGCAAACGCTTGAAAGCGCGCACAAACTGGTTGATGAAGTTGCTCCAAAGCTGACTGCCCGCAATAGCGGCCACCTGCGTATCGAGAAGACCCGTATGCGTCGTGGTGACAACGCTCAACTGGCACGCATAAGTTTTGTGGACGATCTTCAAGCAGCACCTGTTGCCAAGGCCGTTCCAAAGACTGCCGCCGCTAAGGTTGAAACACCTGCCGCAGTCAAGAAAACTCCTGCTAAAAAGGCCAGCGCCAAGAAAGAGGAGAAATAATGAAGACCTATAGTGCAAAACCAGCGGACGTTACCCGTAAGTGGTATGTGATAGATGCCTCTGAGGACACCTTGGGCCGCGTAGCTACTAAGGTCGCCAAGCTGTTGACCGGTAAAGACAAGCCGATGTTTACGCATCATATCGACGTAGGTGACTACGTGATAGTCATCAATGCGGCTAACATCAAAGTTACCGGCACTAAGATGGACACCAAAATGTACTACCGTCACAGTGGTTTCCCAGGTGGCCTTAAAGAAGCTACTATGCGTGAACGTCAAGAGAAAGACCCAACTAACGCCATCCTACATGCTGTTCGTGGCATGTTGCCAGTAAACAAGCTGCGCGATGGCCGCTTGGAACGTCTTAAAATTTACGCTGGTGCCGAACACAACCATGAAGCACAAAAGCCTGAAGCAATTTCAGTAAAGTCAGAGAAGAAGGAAGGGACTAAGTAATATGGCTGCACAGACATATTTTTACGCCTTAGGCCGCCGCAAAAGCTCTACTGCCCGTGTTCGCCTCCAAGGCGGCAAAGGTACCATCGTTGTAAACGGTAAGCCTGCAGAAGAATACTTTGCTGGTAGCGAGTTCCTGCTCAACGAGCTCAACAAACCATTTGTTGCGCTTCAGCAGGAGAACAAGTACGAGATTACCGCCGTTGTTACCGGTGGTGGTCACGCTGGTCAGATCGACGCTATCCGTTTGGGCATCTCTAAAGCTCTCGCTCTTATGAACGAAGACCTCAAGAGCACCCTTAAGCGCGCTGATCTCTTGAGCCGCGACCCACGTGAGAAAGAACGCAAAAAGTTCGGACTCAAGGGCGCCCGCAAGCAACGCCAGTTCACAAAACGTTAGTCTTACTAACAAAATGCAGAAAAGAGAGGCACTTTTGTCTCTCTTTTTGTATACTTGAACGATGAAGCGACCCAACACATCCGACAAGCTTGATAAAAAGCGCCGCATTTGGGCAGAACGAACTGCCGATGCGTTACAGATTGACCGTACCACAGCAAGCGAACTTCTAAACACAAAGCGTCACCAGAGTATACGTTTAAATACGTTGCGCCAAGCTCCCGAACAGACACTGGCTGAGCTGGCTGCACTTGGGTGGAAAGGCGAACGCTACCCATGGACCAAAAATGGCTATAGCGTTCGTAGCGAAATGGCGACTATCCGGGATAGCGATTTGGTGACATCCGGAAAAGTATTTATCCAGAACGCCTCCAGCTGGCTGCCTGTTATCGCCCTTGACCCCCGTGCTGGCGATGTCATATTGGATGTCTGTGCTGCCCCAGGCGGCAAAACAAGCCATATCGCGCAACTCAGCAGCAATCAGGCCGAAATCTGGGCAAACGACAACTCACGGCCACGTCTGGCTAAGCTCAGAGCAAACATGGATCGTCTTAATGCCTCCGTAGCCCATTACACGCTGTACGAAGCCTCGTTCCTAGCCCGCAAATTAGAAGGCCAACAGTTCGATAAAATCTTACTTGATGCTCCATGCAGCGGTGAAGGGCTCATGCGATTGGAACAAGAGAAAGACCTGGCGACTTGGTCCGTAGCACAGATCAAACGGCTGCAACAACTACAAAAACGCCTCCTTACCCAAGCCTGGCAATTACTAAAACCTGGCGGCACATTAGTGTACAGCACCTGTACGATGGCACCCGAAGAGGATGAAGCCGTTGTCGACTATATCCTACGCTCTCAACCCGATGCCGTAGTACAGCCCATCGACATCGCACTAGCTAACCGCGTTACACCAGTCATGGAATGGAACGGCCGAACGTTTAGCAACGAGGTCCAACGCTGTGTGCGTCTACAGCCAAGTCCCAACCTCGAAGCATTCTTCGTCTGCAAACTCAAAAAAACCGAATAACAACATCCTAAGGTATAATAGAGATAATCATGAGTAAACCTGTCATTTTAACTGGCCTTCGTGCCAATAACGATTTACATATCGGAAACTATTTTGGCGCGCTGCTGCCATTGATCGATATGGCTAAGCAAAAGGCTGGAGCGTATCAAATTAACTTGTTCGTCCCGGACCTACACAGTTTTACGACACCTATCGACCACAGCAAGCTCCAACATCAAATCACCAATAATATGCGGCTGTATGTTGCTGCAGGCCTTGACCTGGGCAATCCGGACATATACGTGTATCGCCAAAGCTGTGTACCCGCGCACTCCGAATTGACCTGGATCCTCGACTGTTTTACCGGCATGGGTGAAATGAGTCGTATGACGCAGTTCAAAGATAAGTCAGCTAAATTGAGTGAGGACCGTATCAGCGTCGGACTGTTCAACTATCCCGTACTTATGTCGGCCGACATCTTGTTGTACGACGCAACGTATGTTCCGGTAGGCGATGATCAATCGCAGCACCTCGAATTTACCCGCGACATCGCTACCCGTATCAATAACCAGTTTGGCGAAGATATCTTTACGATTCCGCACCCCGTAGCAAAGCAGCACGCCTTTTTCGGCAAAGATCAGGGCCTGCGCATTCGTGACTTACTCGATCCCACCAAAAAGATGAGCAAAAGTGACGAGACCGGTAAGGGTGTTATCTTCTTGGGAGATGACCCCGAAACGGCTGCCAAAAAAATCATGGGAGCCACGACGGACAGCTTCAGCGAAATCAAGTTTGACTTAAAAGAACGGCCAGGTATTACCAATCTGTTGCAAATTCTTGCGCTACTAACCGGGCGACCGCAAGCTGCAGTAAACAAAGAGTGGGAGGGACAATCCCGCTACGGTGACTTCAAGAAGGCTGTCGCCAGTGTTGTCTCAGATTTCCTTACAGAGTTCCAGACACGGCTAGACAACGTGGATATGGAGGCCCTGCAGACCAAATTGGATGCAAGCGAGGTAGCCATGAATGACCAGGCTAATGCGACTCTTCTGCGTGCACAACAAGCCGTGGGTCTAAGGCCTAAAGAGTAGTTCATGCAATTTGTTATAGACGAGGACCAAAACCGCGTACGTTTAGACATTGCAGTAGCAACTGCTATGCCACGGCTAAGCCGTGCCTTTGTTCAGAAATTATGCGATAACGACAAAATACGAGTGAACGGTGAATCGAGCAAAGCCGGCTACCGCGTAAAGGTAGGCGACCGCATAACTATCGACTACGAAGAAGCGGATTTGGCGGCCATTCCCCATATTGATCTGCCCGTCATATACGAAGACAACGACTGTGTTGTGATCAATAAGCCAGCCGGCGTACTTACACACGCTCAAGGTGCCACTACCGTCGAGGCTACGGTAGCCACGTTTCTTCGAGACCGCCTGGCTGATGACCTGCAGGGTGAGCGAGCCGGTATTGTACATCGACTGGACCGTGCTACAAGCGGTGTGATCATTGGCGCCAAAAACGCCGCTGCACTTAGTGCGCTGCAAAAGCAGTTTGCGCAACGTAAAGCCAAAAAGACATACATAGCCATCGTCGCCGGGCACCTTAAAGAAAAGGAAGCCATCATAGACATGCCTATCGAGCGCAACCCCAAAGCGCCTGCAACATTCCGCGTCGGCGTTAACGGCAAAACGGCGCAAACCCACTACACCGTCCTCGAAGAAAACGCCAAGGTCAGCCTTATAGAACTAAAACCAGTGACCGGTCGGACACACCAATTGCGCGTACATTTGACTCAAATCGGACATCCGATCATTGGTGACCCACTATACGGCACAGGCCAGTTTGGAGATCGCTTGTACCTGCATGCTTTAAGCCTTGAGCTTACGCTTCCGACATCACGTGAACGAAAGGTATTTACCGCACCGTTGCCGCCAGAATTTAAAGAATACATGGCCGCATGAGCAGTCATATACTCCTGCACCCCACCACAAAACAACATGTCGCACAATTTGTGGCTCAGCCAGTCCATGCCG
>JGI24737J22298_10000621_pt1 | contig 12491 bp, 13 predicted proteins | sample KBSCornC3_FD_22298 | JGI IMG/M metagenome (IMG submission 22298) | reverse complement strand
CAATATAAATCGTTTTCATATCTGCTTTGTTTCCAGGTTATCGCTTGCAATAAACCACGAGGGAAGCTTTAGCCAGGGCCGCTTTGTTAAGCAGGTATCCTGATAAAGCAGCCGGCGTGCCAGTTGCAATACCCAATTTATCTGTATTCAACGCGTAAACCGTGATGATGTAACGATGCGGTGCTTCTCCTTCACCAGGGCAGGGCCCCTGGTACCCGGCGGCGCCCGTGTCATTAATGCTTTGCAAACTACCGGCCGGCGCCGCGCTGACTTTTGGGTCACCTGCTCCACGTTTCAGTTCCGTAACAACCGGGGGGATATTGACAATCACCCAATGCCAGAACCCGCTCCCTGTGGGGGCATCAGCGTCATACATGGTAATCGCGAAGCTTTTTGTACCTGCAGGTGCATTTGACCAGCCGAGCTGCGGCGAATGGTTCTGTCCGTTGCAGCCAAAGTTGCCGGCCACAAATTCATTGGTAAACTGACCGCCAAGGTCTGCGCTTTTAAGGGTGAATGTCTGTGCTGAAGAGCAGTAGTAACTGATTGCAAAAACGCAAAAGAGGATGAATTTTTTCATGCCTCAAATATGCCTGCGTATTGCATAAGGTAATGTTGCGGAAAGTTCAGAATATAATGAGAAAAGCTCAAATTATGGCGTTTTACGGTAATTCGCCGGAGTTACGCCATATTTCCTTTTGAAAGCCGTGTTGAAATTGGACACGTGCTGATAACCGTAGTCCAGGTATAGCTCGCTGGCCGACTTGCCTTTTAGCAGTTCGGTACATGCCATTTCCAGTTTCCGCTCCCGGATGTATTTTTGAGGAGCTACCCCGTAATCTCTTTCGAAGTCACGCTTAAATGACGACACGCTCCGGTTACTCAGAAAGGCAAGTTCATCGAGTGTAAGACTGCCCAACAGGTTATTTTCAACAACAGTTTTAAGGGATATATCTGCAGGGGTGCCGAACATGCCGGTCAAAAGTTCGGGCGCCAACTCGTGCAAAGCGGTGAGCAATTCGGTAAGCTTGAGTAAGGCCATTTCGTAAGAAAGGTTTTGCCTGCCAGCGATCAGGGATTTGATGTTGCGCACATACTCGTTGATATAAGTGTTGGTCTTGAAATAAATATACGGCGCATCGCCGGCGCTGGCTCCCCCTTTACCGGGGCGGCTTACCGTGAATTCCTGCCCGATGCTGCGCGGAAAAAAGACAATTACACTACCATAGGGCTCGGCATTATTGCTGTGCTCGGCAATAATTGAATTGCCCTCAGGTATCAGCATGCCGTAGCCCGGAGTAAGAATAGTGTTTTCAGCGGCGCGATAGATCTGTTTTTGACCATTTTGTACAAAGCTGACCGCGCACCGGCTAAAAAAAACGCGCGTACGGAAAGCGCTGCCTTTATCATGATAATCCACGAAAGTGATCTCACCAGCCGAAATGTGGGAATGGTGACGTGTAACTTCCGGTACTTTTATGATTTCCATGCTGTTTTTTGGAACAAATAAACCGCAAAATACGCTCAATCCAAAATGGGTGCAGACAAAAAACCGCGGTTCATGGGCTAAAACCTTGACTTTTCCCTGATACCTAACCAGCGATTCATTCCTTAGATTTGTTGTTAGTATGAAGAAAATTGGCTTTTTATCATTCGGACACTGGTCCGACCACCCTGCATATAAAACGCGTACCGCGGCTGATACCTTGCTGCAGTCTATTGATCTGGCGGTTGCTGCCGAAGAAATCGGCCTTGACGGCGCTTATTTCCGTGTCCATCATTTCGCATCTCAACTGGCATCTCCTTTTCCTTTGCTATCGGCTATCGGTGCAAAAACAAGTCGGATTGAGATCGGCACAGGCGTTATCGATATGCGGTATGAGAACCCGCTGTATATGGTTGAAGACGCCGGTGCGGCCGATCTGATCTCGGGCGGGCGGTTACAACTGGGCATCAGCCGCGGTTCTCCGGAACAGGTGATCGAGGGCTGGCGTTATTTTGGATATGAGCCTGCCGAGGGCGAAAACGATGCGGATATGGGGCGTAAAAAAGCGCTGGCTTTTTTGGATAAGTTAAAAGGTGTTGGTTTCGCCGAGCCAAACCCATACCCCATGTTTCCAAATCCGCCGGGCTTGTTGCGTTTAGAGCCCCACTCAGAAGGACTGCGGGATCGCATTTGGTGGGGCGCCGCTTCGAACGCCACGGCCGTTTGGGCAGCCGAACAGGGAATGCATCTGCAAAGTTCCACATTAAAGTTTGATGAAAGCGGCAAGCCTTTCCATGTACAGCAGGCCGAGCAAATCAGAGCGTATAAAGAGGCGTGGAAGAAGGCCGGTCATGATCGCGAACCAAGGGTGTCAGTAAGCCGTTCTATTTTTGCATTGGTAAACGACCAGGACAGGCTTTATTTTGGCCAGCAAGGGAAAGGAGCAGACAGCTTCGGTTATATCGAGGCAGACAAGCGGGCGGTCTTCGGCAGAAGTTACGCCGCCGAACCGGACCGGCTGATCGCCGAACTATCAAAAGATGAAGCCATCCAGGAAGCAGATACGGTGCTTTTGACAATACCTAACACCTTAGGTGTTGACTACAATGTGCATGTGCTGTCTTCGATCCTGGAGCATGTGGCTCCCGGGCTGGGTTGGCGTTAAAACACTTGATAAGCGCTTGCAGAATGCAGCCATCCTGATGGCAGGCGCCTATGATTCGCGCTTCGAATTGTATGCCCATGAAATCATGGCGGCGGCTTTCGGCATACCTGCAGATGTGATAGCTCTCACCGCTGCCGGTGGCGGGCCATATGGTTTAACTGAACAAGTGCCTTCGCCAACAATGTCGCGAAGGCACTTGTTTACGGTCGGATCATTCCTGCCTCAATTATACAAACCCTGCTACCTAAAACTGATAAATATCATCTTTATCATTGATTTCTTGCAGGTAAAGCGGCCTGTAATGGCGGATATATTTGCATGTGCCAACACAATATCCATTTTCAGCATTTCCCGACCGGTCCGAAGAACAGCAGCGCGCGACGACACTTTTTAAGAAAAAAAATCCCAATGATTGTTTTTTCCGCAATGATGCGGAATTTGACTGGCTCTACCCGGAGCATTTGCAGTCGTTATCACAAAAACAATGGACGCCTATTGCCATCGCCAGAAAAGCCGCCGAATATTTAGCAGTAAAAGGCGCCAAAGTACTGGATGTTGGTAGCGGCATAGGAAAATTCTGCTTAACCGCGGCGCATTTTTATCCTGATTCTTTTTATTTCGGGGTTGAACAGCGGCATGAACTGGTGCATTACGCCCAAACCACACAAAGATACCTGGATCTTAATAATGTCAGTTTCATACATGCCAATATCACCCAGGTTAACTTTCATCAATTTGATCATTTCTATTTCTATAATTCTTTCTTTGAAAATTTAGACCAGGAAAACGCTATTGATGATCATATAGAGACTTCCTACGGCCTCTACGCTTATTATTCACGGTATTTAAAATCGATGCTGAATGATAAACCGTCGGGTACCAGAGTAGTAACCTATCAGAGTTTCGGAGAAATTATTCCGATAGATTACAGCATGAAAGATCTCGCTTATGATTCCTTACTTCAGTTGTGGGTCAAAGATTAATTACGATTTAACTTAAACACGTGAATAACATGCAGTTTCCTTTTTTATGTATAGTGATACAATAAGCATTTCTTATTTCCGCAAAGACGCGGCTTTCGATACTTTGTATCCGATACACATCCGGGAGCTATCACAAATGCACTGGACTGGCCTGGACATTTCGCTCGAAGCCAGCAATTTCCTTGCAGCTCCGGGAGCCAGAATCCTCGATATTGGCAGCGGTGTCGGTAAATTTTGTATCGCGTCGGGCGTTTATCATCCGGAGGCTACCTTTTACGGCATTGAGCAACGGGAAGAGCTGTTCAATTATGCAGAATCAGCCAAAGCGGAGATAGGTGTACCCAATGTGCAGTTTATGCATGGTAACCTCACTAACCTGGACTACGACCTGTTTGATCATTTTTACTTTTTCAATCCTTTTTATGAAAACATAGAACCAAGCATCAGGATCGATTATAGCGTCAATACCTCGTTTGATCTGTACAACTACTATACTTTGTTCATTTACGAAATGCTGAACAAAAGACCGGCCGGCACCCGGTTGGTTACTTTCCATGCACCGGAAAAACAGATTCCGGTCAGTTATCAATTAATGAACAATTCCTATAGCCGGGTGCTGAAAATGTGGATCAAGAAGTAAAAGAGCCGGTTCAGCCTTGCTATAGAAAACATTCAAATCAGGCCTGATAAACGCGGCAATCTTTATTAAATAATAATTGAACGATAAAAAATAAAAATCATGAATTACCCCGAACATTTATTTTATACCAAAGACCATGAATGGATCAGCTTCGAGCAGGACCATGCATTGATCGGCATCACCGATTTTGCACAAAAGGAATTAGGTGATATCGTTTATGTTGATATCCCATGCCTGAACAAGATCATTGCTAAAGAGGCCATATTTGGCACAGTTGAAGCGGTAAAAACAGTATCAGACCTTTTTATGCCGGTAAATGGTAAAGTAATAGCGGTTAATCCTTTGCTTGAAACTAACCCCGAACTGGTGAACCTGGACCCTTATGGATGCTGGATGATCAAAGTGCTGGTAAGCTTAGCAGACGACCGCGAGTCGCTGTTGACGGCAGAACAATACCTGGCACAGATCGGAGGTAACTAATCCTCTGCGTTGATACCATTTTGACGGTATTAAGCCAAATATTTAACCTTACTGGCTAAAAAACAAAATCAAACACATTATTTATTTAACACAAAACACAATGGAAAAATTTAAAGCGGCAAAAGATTTGATAGATGCCATAGAGAAAGACATGTTCAGCTTTTACGAAAAAGGCAACAAAGCTGCAGGAACCAGGGTTAGAAATGCTATGCAGCAATTAAAAGTTATGGCAACAGATATCCGTAAAGAAATAAAAGAAAAGCAATCAACAATAGTTTAAGAACTGTTTTGGGAAAATAAACCTGGTCAACCTTTGACTTGGTTTATTTTATCAATAACAGCCTGACAAATCATTCTTTTTGATATATGATCGGATTTCCTTTACGTGTTACTTATCAGCAGCATGATTTTATTTATTATATCATTGCTGCCCCGAGTAAAAAGAACCATACCCTCGAGATTCTTTTAGATGCTAAAAGCTACACCTTTATTCTGAGTTTAAATAAACTATGGATCGAAAAAGATCCGGATAAAGATCGCCCTCTTGATCAGGGATTGGTGCTGGCCATAAGCAGAGCGGTGACCTTGCGTTACCCTATTTAATACCAGCATTATAACAGATCAAAGCCTTTATTAACCTGCATAGGATTTTTTTGAGGGATCGGTATCCGATAAAACTTCATCTGCCCGTTTTAATGCTTTTTCAAATGTGTCCCGGACATTGCCTTTCCCGATTTGAAATAATAAACGCGTCTTTTTTAACGCTCCTGTTACCTGTTCGCTGTTTGCCTCCGACAGGATAAGTTTAGTTCCTTTCTTTTTTATTTCCTGATGAACATCCCTTAATACCCTGATACCGGTTGCATCAATGACGGGTACATTCCCCATCCGGATAATCAATACCCGGGCGGGTTTTTCCAGCACTTTCATTGTGTCTTTAAATTTATAGGCCGCACCAAAGAACAAAGGGCCATTGATCTCAAAAACGTCAACCCCTTTGGGGATAGCTGACTGGTTAAATTCATCATCAGATAATTGATCTGGAGACAAAATAGTTTGCTGTACCGAACTGGACTGCATCATTTTACGCATAAAAAGAAAAGCGGCAACAATTATCCCAATTTCAATAGCTACGGTCAGGTCTACCAATACGGTGAGGCCGAAAGTGATCAACAAAACGGAAGCATCACTTTTTGAGCCTTTAAATACGTCTATAAAATTCCCCAGTTCACTCATATTCCAGGCTACCACCACCAATATACCTGCAAGTGTTGCCATGGGGATCAACGCTGCCCATTGGCCTATAAAAAGCATAATAAGAAGTAAGGTAATGGCATGTATGATCCCAGCTACGGGTGTACTTCCGCCATTTTTTATATTGGTAGCCGTTCTTGCTATTGCGCCGGTGGCCGGAATTCCCCCTAAAACAGATGAACAGATATTGGCCACTCCCTGTGCAATGAGCTCTGTATTGGACCGGTGATTTCCGCCGGTCATGCCATCTGCCACAACGGCTGATAATAAAGACTCAATGCTGCACAACAAAGCGATGGTAAAGGCAGGCCTGATCAATTGCCTGATGGTTTCCAGGCTTACATCTGGCATAACCGGGTGCGGTAAAGCAGCAGTGATCACTCCAAAACGGCTGCCAATAGTTTCTACGGGAAGATGAAAATACCGGACAAGCAGTGTGCTTATGACAATTGCGATCAGCGAACCGGGAACTTTCCGGGTTACCCTGGGCCACAGCAAAACAACCAGTAAGGTAAAAACCCCGATAAACAAGGCATAAAGGTTCAGTGAAGACAGGTGCCGGCTATAGCCGATCCATTTACTGATAAAATCAGCAGGGACATTTCCCATTTTCAACCCCAAAAAGTCTTTAACTTCTGAAGAAAAAATGATGACCGCGATCCCGGTGGTAAAACCAATGACCAGCGGATAGGGAATGTATTTGATAGTATTACCCAATTTAGCTACCCCCATAATAATCAAAATGATCCCGGCAATAAATGTGGCAATAACCAATCCGCTCACACCGAACTGCTGAACGATCCCGTAAACAACAACGATAAACGCGCCTGTAGGCCCTCCTATCTGTACCTTGCTGCCTCCCAATGCGGATATAATTGCCCCCGCAATGATAGCCGTAAAAATTCCTTTTTCGGGGGATACGCCTGAAGCAATGGCAAAAGCTATGGCCAGGGGCAAAGCAACAACACCTACAATTACTCCGGCAACAACATCTTTATAAAATTGCGCGGGGGTGTAACCTTTAAGGGTGTCAATCAGCTTGGGCCTGAACAAATTCATCATCTTGTTCATTATTGAAACCATTTAAATTTATTCCCATCCACCGGTATTTCAATATCAAGTTCGGGGTGATAATGGACCTTGGGAGATAACCAGTAAAGTAATATTACACGGGAATACCTGAAATTCAAAGGTGCAAGCAAGAACAAGCCACCGAGAATGGTGGTGAGATATAACCATGGCGAATCGTTATTTTGGGTTATCAGGAAAGTGGCGGCCCACAAGATGCCTCCCTCTGCTACGTTCATGGCGTAGCTGATATACATCGCCGCATAAAAATAGCCGGGCTCGATCTCGAAGATCATCTGACAATGCGGGCAATTCAGGTTGATCTTGTTGGAGCCAAAACGATATGTTGCTCCTTCGAACATATTGCCCCTGCGGCAACGCGGGCATTTTGCATGGAGCATTGCCCACGATTTTGATGTTCTTACCATTAATACAAAGCTATGCTTATAATAAAGGCCTGATATGGTATGACATCAGCAAACAAACTGATATTTATCAGTTTTAGACGGCAAGCCCGCGCCTGTACATGCTGTAAGGGTTTTTCCGGTCATACAGGTCATACCAGCCAATAACATCGGCTTCATTAAATTTATATATTTGTAATATGAGTTTATCCGGAATTTTTCCAATTGATAAGTGGGAATTCACAACACAATCTGTTCTTAATACACTTTCCGAAGAAGATTATAACTTTTTAATCTCCCGGCAAGGCGCGCAGAAATATCAAAAAGGAGAAATCATCTTCAAGGAAGGCATTGTACCTTCCGGTATCTATTTTATTCACCAGGGAAAAATAAAAAAATATAAAGTTGACCGGAATGGCCGGGAGCAGATCATATATGTAGCTAATAAAGGCGAATTAATAGGATATCACGCGATTTTGGCGGAAGAACGTTGCCCTGATTCTGCGGCTGCATTGGAAGACTGCCTGATCAGTTTTATCCCTAAAGAGGACTTTTTAACCATTCTGGACAGATCGCCACTTTTTATGCGGCGCTTATTAAAATCATTGAGCCATGAATTTAGTGTATTGGCCAATAGCATTTCCGTGATCTCTCAGAGAACAGCATCTGAACGCCTCGCTATTTCCCTGATCATTTTGAGAGAAAAATTTAAAGAGGACGGCTCAGGTGAAAAAGATGTTATTCTCAATATCTCAAGAATGGACCTGGCTGGCATGGCAGGGATAGCGCAGGAAAATGTGATCCGCCTATTAAAAGAATTTAAAGAGGAAGGCGTACTGGAAACCGACGGCCGGAAGATATGGATCAAAGACATTAAACGCTTAGTTAAAAAATCGAACTACGGATTTGGGAACCCGTAGTTACGCAGGCGCAATTGCATCAGCGAGGAATTAGTGACAATATCTTGTCAGTGTTCAATTTTTAAAAAACAGGTGTTCAATCAATTAAAATGCAATTTCACAACTAATTGACTATCAATAACAATTTGTTCAAATTGAGATTTATTAGATTTTAGCTCAACCTTAAGTCATTGATTATCAATGGCAATTTATTTTGAAAAAATATCAACTGTTCACACTTTTAAAAGTTGAACACTCGTGAGTAAACAGTTACTTCAGCAACCCGCAACGTTTTGTGGCCCGTTTAATGATACCCCGGCGCCAAATGCTGCCGGGGTAGTGAACTGTAATTGGTCAGTGATAATTTATTTATCCCAAAACACAGGTGTATCCAGGTCATCCGCGCCTATGCTGGCCACTGCCGCCCTGTAGTTATCTGCATTAATAGCCGCTTCTGTTTGCGGGTAGGTGTACCTGCGTACAAAGTTGCCTTTGATTTGCCTGCCCGGATAAGTATTTGGCGCTAACGCAGGGTACCCACTCCTCCTGAAATTAGCCCATGTTTCTGCGCCGTTCCCAAACGAAGTTATCCAGTACTGTGTATTGATCAGCTTCAGGGCATTGGCATCAGAATATGCAATTGCCGGGTTGTTTAAATAGGCGTTTTGTGCATCGCTGCTGATAACAGCGGTAGCATCATAGCTGGTAAATTGATCCATAGCCGCCTTTACACCGTTATTATAATAAGTACTTGCCGTACCTGCTATATATCCCCTGAAAGCGGCTTCAGCCAGTAATAGCTGCGTTTGAGCATAGGTTACAAAGAATTGCGGCGCGGTGATCTTACCAAATACGCTGTAATTAACCTGCGAATATTTGAACCCTGATCCGCTCACGCCGCGAAATCCGGGCGCTGATGGCAACGTACCGCTGTCATAACCAATTGGCAAACCAAATTGATCAGCTGATACGGTATCAGGCGCAAGGGACAATGCTTTTCCGGGGTCAGCATACATCGCTGAAATATACTTCAGCCTTGGATCGCCCGTAGATTTTAATTGTGTTACAAACGGCTCGGCAAGATAATAAGTGTTTGTTAACTGTTGAATTTGCTGGGTAACCAGGTTGGGGTATGTGTTATTGTATTTCAGATAGCAGTTGTCTGCATTTGATTGCATTACTCCTCCGGTAACAGCTGCCTGAACAATTGTTTTTGCCTTGCCCGGGTCTATTTTAGAATAGCGCATGCCTATGCGCAGCAACAGGGAATAGCCCAGGCGTTTCCATTGCGTAATATCTCCTCCATAAAACACGTCTCCCTTAACAATATCTTTCGCAGGGTCTAGAGCGGCGGTGGCCGTCGTCAATTCGTTTACCAAGTCGGCATAAATATCCTGTTGTTTATCGTATTTAGGCAAAAAAGCAGAATTGAGGTAAGCCTGGCCAGCCTGGCTATATGGCACATCGCCGTAAGTGTCAACCAGCATCATGTAATTATAAGCCCGCCATATCCTGGTTTCGTTATATAAATTAGACCGGGAAGCGTTGCCTTTGATATCCGGCAGGATATGCTCAAGAAATTTTATGGTGTTTGGATAAGCGTTATTCCACCGCATCACTGTATAGGTTTGATTTAATACGTTGAAGTTAAACGCCGAGGTAACCCCACCAAAAGGATCAATAAACTGCTGAACAACCGTTGGTTCAGTTTCCATTAATGCCGCGTACGTTAAAACTTCCGCGTTGGAAAACAAAAACACCGGGTCGAGACTGGTAGTGTTATTTGGATTGACATTTAACTCTCTAAATCCTTTATCGCAACCTGTTGCAGCAAACAGGCAGGCGGCCGACAATATGATCTTTATATATTTTTTCATGATCGTACTCTTTTAAAATTTGACGTTTAGGTTAAAACCATAAGTCCGCGTGGTAGGCAGCGAACTTTGCTCGTAACCGGTTAAAATATCACCGCTTGATGAGATAGCCTCCGGATCGATATTAGGTGTGTATTTTTTGATGATCAGCACGTTGTGGCACACTGCAGAAAGCACAAGCCCTTTAATAAATTTGGTTTTCATCATTTTCGAAAAATCATAGCTAACCGAAAGATTCCTCAACTTGATAAAGTCCGATTTATAAACGAAAGGATCCAGGATGCCCTGCGAACGATAATTGGCATAAAAATCCTCGGCGTTCACTGCGGTTGTATTAGGAGTACCGTCTGCATTCACCGCGTCAAACTTTACGCCTCCCTCCCTGCCTACCAGCGACTCTTTTGATAACCCTTCCCTCAGGAAATTCAGGTTGGAGCTCGACAATATTTTACCTCCGGTTTTATAATCGATATGCGCCATCAGGGTAAACCTTTTATAAGTAAATGTATTTACCCACCCACCGGTAGCCTTAGGCAACGCGCTGCCGAAAAGCACGGGAGCAGCACTTGCTACGGGCTTACCGCCAGATACGATGATTTTACCATTAGCATCCCTGCGGTAGGTTGAACCCTGGATCTGGTTCAGCGGAAGACCTACCTGGTCGACAATGGAGCCGAAGAATTCTCCTGCACCCAGCGTCAGTTGATTTTGCCCATTGGCCAGCGCTAAAACTTTAGATGAATTTATGGCCGTATTAAATGCCGAACGCCAGGTGAAGTTTGGCTTTCTGACGGGCACTAACTCCAGCAAAAACTCCATGCCACGGTTTTGTAACTCGCCAAGGTTTACAATGGTACCGGTATAACCAGACGCGTTGGAAATAGCCACACTTAAGATCTGGTTGGTAGTATGCTTATCATACGCGGCTATATCCAGGTTTACCCGGCTATTGAACATACGCAGTTCAAGCCCTATTTCCTTTTCTTTTACGCTATATGGTTTAATTGCCTGATTTGGCGTAGTAACGTTGCTGATACTTCCCAGCGGAACACCATTAAACGCGTTTTGTGAAAGCGTGAACGTGAGCGAATTGCTGTACGGGTTAATACCGTTAGCACTACCTACGTTAGCATAAGTCGCCCTGATCTTTCCAAAGGTGAGCCATGAAGGCGGGTTCTTTAAAAACTCCGAAAAAACAAAGCTGCCGCTTACGGATGGATAAAAATAATGGTTATGTTCAGGGCTTAGCACCGAGAACCAGTCGTTACGGCCGGTTACATTTAAAAACAAATATGATTTATAGCCAAACTCGGCGGTGCCATAAAGCGAGTTCACAGTTGATTTGGAAACCGCAAAGGCCGAGGTATTGGTTACGCCATTTCCGAGGGTATAAAAATCCCTTACGTAAAAGTTTGTGGCGGTAACGGTATATCCCTGTGACGAAGAGGGGAATGTATTTCCACCTACCGTGGCATCAAAAGAAAATGGGCCCCATTTGTGGCCGCCGCCTAATAAGAAGTCGGCATTCAGCGCGCGGTAAGTATTATCATTTGAGTTATAGCTGCCGTTATAAAGGCCAACCGGTGCAGCCGCGTTTGCTAAAGTACCAGTGGGCGAATTTTGCTCGTAATAAGATGGACTATATTCCATATTTACACGGCCCTGTAAATAAAGCCAGTCAAAAAACTGGTATCGCAGGGTAGCGGTACCTAAAAGATGATCTTTAGTTTGCCTGGTAAATTGCTTGTTCATGATCCAGTACGGGTTGGTAAGCGTAGTGAAACGTGATGTGGGCGTTTCATTGCCGTTTGCATCAACCGCGGCCGCTTTTAACACATCCAAACTAACCGAGTTACTGTAACGGTAGATATAATTGGTAACCGAAGATCCCTGGATGCCAATAACCGGAGGGTTTTTATTGTTCTCATGGTCATAGTTCACATAGATCTGCGCAGACAATTTGGGGGTGAAATTATAGTTGAGCCCCAGATTGAAGATCTTTTTATGATAGTCATTGTTAGGTATGATGCCTTGCGCATCCTGGTTTGAATAAGAAAACCTAAAGCTGCCTTTTTCATTACCGCCTGAAAACGCGATGGTATTGGTCCAGGCGTTGGCGAGCCTGAAAAACTTGCTGATCCGGTTTCTTTCGGGCGCGTAAGGGCGTTGAACGCCATCAAACTGGTAGGTTGGGGCATTATCAAATTTTTCCCCAAAACTCCATGCGCCCGAACTTTG
>JGI24737J22298_10000620_pt1 | contig 12511 bp, 10 predicted proteins | sample KBSCornC3_FD_22298 | JGI IMG/M metagenome (IMG submission 22298) | reverse complement strand
CACTGTGCGGCTGACCTTGCGCGCCTGCACCATGTTGCCGTCCTTGCCGCACAGCCCGATGGCCTTGCCGCCGGCGGCGTTGATGTAGCCGACGATCTGCTTGTTGATCGAGCCGGCCAGAACCATTTCGACGATTTCGACCGTCTTTGCGTCGGTGATGCGCAAACCGGCAGCGAACTCGGACTTTATGCCGAGCTTCTTGAGCATGGCCTCGATCTGCGGGCCCCCGCCGTGCACGACGACGGGATTGATCGCCGTCTGCTCGAGCAGGACGATATCTTTCGCAAAATCGCGTGCCGTCTGCTCCTGGCCCATGGCGTGCCCGCCATATTTCACCACGACGGTTTCCTCGTCGTAGCGCTGCATGTGCGGCAGCGCTTCGGACAGGATTCGAGCCTGCGTCTGCGGGTCGATCTTGGGGGCTTTGCTCATCGCTCCGGCCTTGTACGGTTGCCGGCGGTTCTAGCCGATGCGGCCGTCCCTCGACAATGCATTAGCTCTTTCTTTCCGTGAGCAGCCGGGCGATGGCCGCGCGCAGCTCGGGGACGCCCGCTCCGTCGTGGGAGGAGGTCGCGAGAACCGTCGGAAATGCGGCAGGGCGGGTCGCGAGAACCGTCGGAAATGCGGCAGGGCGCTTGGCGAGCCCCGCTTCGACGGCGACGATGCGGCCCGCAAGGTCGGCGGGTTTCACCTCGTCACACTTGGTTAAGACGACCTGATGGCTGACCGCCGCCTGGCTGAGGGCGTCGAGCGCCGGGGCATCTGTCGGTTTGAGTCCATGCCGCGCATCCACCAGGACATAGACCCGGGCGAGGTTGCTCCGCCCGCGTAGAAAGGCGTGGATCAATTCCGTCCAGGCCGCGACCTTGGATTTTGCCGCGACGGCATAGCCGTAACCCGGCATGTCCACGACGTTGAGGTTATCGCCGCCCGAAAAGAAGATGAGTTCCTGCGTCCGACCAGGTGTGCGCGAGATGCGGGCGAGGTTTTTGCGGCCAGTGAGCGCATTGATCAGGCTGGATTTGCCGACGTTCGAGCGGCCCGCGAAGGCGATTTCGACGCCCTTCATGAACGGTAGCGAGGCAGGCGAGCCCGCCGCGGCGACAAACTGCCAGTCGCCGGCAAAAAGCTTGCGGCCGGTCTCGATTTCCGCGCGGGTTAATTGGTCGGACCCCATTGGCGCCGGCCATGATTGGTGAATGATTGTCGACTTTATTCTTGCGGCGTCTTCTTAACGAACATGGTCTTGATATTGTCGAACAATTCGATCTTCGCCCCATGCTTGCGCATGATCACGCTCTGCTGCACGACCGACAGCAGATTGTTCCAGGCCCAGTAGATCACGAGGCCAGCGGGGAAGTTCGCCAGCATGAACGTGAACATCAGCGGCATCCAGTTGAAGATCATCGCCTGCGTCGGATCCGGTGGCGCCGGGTTGAGCTTCATCTGAGCCCACATCGTGATGCCCATGATGATGGGCCAGATGCCCATATGCAGGAATGGTCCGATCAAGGGCAGTATCGTCGGGTCGACTGGAATGAGTCCGAACAGATTGAAGATATTGGTCGGATCCTGCGCCGAAAGGTCGTGAATCCAACCGAAAAACGGCGCGTGCCGCATTTCAATGGTGACGAACAAAACCTTGTAGAGTGAGAAGAAGACCGGAATCTGGATCACGATCGGCAGGCAGCCGGCCAGCGGATTGATCTTTTCCCGCTTGTACAGCTCCATCAATTCCTGCTGCTGCTTGGCCTTGTCGTCGGCAAAACGTTCGCGCAACGCCATCATTTGCGGCTGCACGGCCTTCATCTTCGCCATTGATGCGTACGACTTGTTGGCGAGGGGGAAGAAGACGATCTTGACCAGTACGGTGACCATCAGGATCGCGAGGCCGAAATTGCCGAGGAGACGGAAGAAGAAATCCATCACCAGGAACATCGGTTTGGTTATGAAGTAGAACCAACCCCAATCGATCAGCAGGTCGAAGTGGTTGAGGCCGAGCGCTTTGTTGTAACCGCCGATGCCGACAAATGGAAAATTGATGCCGACGATCGACACTTCCTTGGCGCCGGCAAACAGCCGTGCATTGGCGGAACCGGTTGCGCCGGGTCCGATTGTCTGTGCATCGAGCAAATAATCGGTCTGAAATGTCCTGACCGTGCCGAGCATGCTGGTCGAGAAACGCGCCTTCAGGCGCGCGCTTGTATCCGGCAACAAGGTGGCGGCCCAATATTTGTCGGTGATGCCGAGCCAGCCGTTGGTGACGTCCCAAGTGACGGATTTTTTGTCCTCGATGTTTTTGTAGGTGAATTCCTGCAGGCCAGACTCTCCGAGTACGCCGATGAGGCCTTCATGCAGAACGTAATATCCGGCGGTCGGTGGAATTCCATGACGCGAGATCAAAGCGTAAGGAAAGAGAGTAACCGGGCTTTCGCCCTTGTTGCTGACGTCATCCTTGATCGTGAACAGATACTTGTCGTCGACCGCAATGGTACGGCGGAATTCGAGTCCTTCGCCGTTGTCGTAGGTCAAAGTCACAGGGTGGCCGACGCCGAGTCCCCCGGAGCCCACCTGCTTCCAGACAGTTTCGGAGGTCGGCAGCTTGACATTCGCTCCGGCGGCGCCCGTCCAGCCGAACTCCGCATAGAATGGATCACCCGTCCCCGAAGGGGACAGCAAAACAATCGGCGGAGATTTCGGGTCAGTCGTCTCTCGGAATTTGACCAGCGCGAGGTCGTCGATGCGCCCGCCTTTCAGGGCAATCGTGCCCTGCAGCGTGTCGGTCACAATGGGTACACGAGGCGAGTTCGCCAGCGCCGCCCGACGATCAACGGGCGCCGCGGATGATGGTGCGTTTGCCTGGCCAGGCACCTGCGACTGTGCCTGCGGCTGCGCCGGTTTGGACTGATCGGGCGTCGGCACATTCTGTTTCTGTTGCTGTGCCTGCAGCTGCAACTGTTCCTGCCGCGCCTTTTCCTGCGGAGCGGCAAAGAAATACTGCCAGCCGAGCAGCACTAGTGCGGACAGCACAATGGCAAGAATGGTATTTTTGTTATCGGTCATTGAAATTCCGTTTGCCGCTATGCCCCGCGTGAACTCGCCGCAATGCGCCTTCGAAGTCCTGTGTCATGCGCTCGAACGGTAGATTGAGCGCCGCCCGACGGCCGACAAGCACATAATCATGTCCCGCGCACACCCGGGTTACGGCCCAGAGCCGCACAATTTCACGGAGGCGGCGGCGGACCCTGTTGCGCTCGACAGCATTCCCGACCCTTTTCGTTACCGTGAAGCCGAACCGTGCCGGCCCCTGGTCGCGGCGATTGCGCGCCTGCAGCACGAATGCTGCCGACGGCGCCTTGATTCCTGACGCTGCAGCCAGGAAGTCCGCCCGTTGCCTCAATCGTTCCATGGAAGCAATGTGCGGCCTCTTTGCCCCTGTCAGGCGGACAGCCGTTTGCGACCACGCCCCCGGCGCGCCGACAAAACCTTGCGCCCGCCTTTGGTCGCCATACGTGAGCGGAAGCCGTGGCGGCGCTTACGTACGAGCTTGCTCGGTTGATAGGTCCGCTTCACGTTCGTTCTCCGCTGGCTGCGCCTTGGGGAAGGAGGGATTAACCCTCGATACGCCGTCAGACCCACTTAATCGGGCCGACGTGCGATTTTGCGCGGCTTATAAGGGAGGGCCTGTGGTCCGTCAATGTTCGCGGTGTCGGCGCCTTCGGCGGGGTCAAATAGCCTCACAAGGCGGTGAGACGCGCCTCGTTCGGCCGGGCGGTATAATCGGTTCGAAAGATACAGAGTTATGGCGGAAACGCTCAGACCCGACATTTGCGTGATCGGCGGAGGTCCCGGCGGCTTGTCTGTTGCCGCGGCCGCGGCGGCCTTTGGCGTGCCGACAGTGCTCGTCGAGGGCCACAAGATGGGCGGGAACAGTCTCAATGCCGGTTGCGTGCCATCGAAAACCTTGTTGGCGGCGGCAAGACGCGCCGAAGCGACACGGAGCGCAAAACTGTTCGGTGTCGATGTGCGGGACACCGGCGTGAATTTTTCCGGCGTCCACCGACATGTTCACTCGGTCATCGCCGCCGTGGCACCGGCCGACTCGGCCGAACGTTTCACCGGGCTCGGCGTTCGCGTCATCCATGCGCCGGCCAAGTTCAAGGACCGCAACACAGTCGTTGCTGGCGATATCGAGATCCGTGCCCGCCGCTTTGTGATCGCGACCGGATCGAAACCGGCGCTGCCGGCAATTCCCGGCATCGACAGTGGTCCCTACCTGACGAACGAAAGCATTTTCGACCTTACAGAGAGGCCGGAGCATCTCATCATCATCGGCGCGGGGCCGACCGGTCTTGAATTGGCGCAGGGCTTCCGCCGCCTCGGAAGCTCCGTGACGGTCATTGAAGCGGCGCAACCGCTCGACAAGGACGATCCCGAATGCACCGCTATTGTGCTCGCACAGCTCGAGCGCGAAGGCGTCGTCATCCGAAGCGGTGTGAACGTTGTCGATATCACGCATGCCGGGCGAACAGTCACCGCGACAATCGATAGCGGCGGCGCCGAGCAGACGATTACCGGTAGTCATCTGCTCGTTGCCGCCGGGCGCAGCCCATCAATCGCGGAGCTTGATCTCGATGCTGCGGGAATTCGTCATGAACGGTCGGGCATCGTCGTGAACAGAAAGCTCAAGACGAGCAACCGTCGCGTCTACGCGATCGGCGACTGCATTGCCGGCGCGCTTCAGCTTACGCATGCCGCGAACTATCACGCCGGCCTTGTGATCCGGAACGCCTTATTCCGCCTGCCGGCGCGTGTTAACGATGATTGTATCCCGTGGGTCACTTTTACCGACCCGGAGCTTGCGCAGATTGGGCTCACCGAGGCGCGGGCGCTTCAGCAGGGCACAAAGATTCGGGTAACGCGATGGCCCTATCACGATAATCACCGCGCGCAGGCAGAGGGCGCTCCACGCGGTCATATAAAAGTCATCACGACGGCAAATGGTAAAATAGTGGGTGTCACGATTGTCGGTGCCCAGGCAGGCGAGCTGATCGCTATGTGGGTTCTGGCGGTTGCACGAAATCTCAATCTTCGCGACGTAACAGATCTTGTTTTGCCCTATCCGACGCTGTCAGAGATTGGAAAATATGCGGCGATGGACTATTTCACCCCAAGTTTGACCGGTGTCTGGGCGCGGCGCATCATCGGTTGGATGAGAATTTTTGGCTGAGGCGAAATTGGAATCGGCGGACAGACCAGAAAACATGATCGAAGCGGAGCCCGGAACGCGAAAGCCGCGCATCGGACTCTCCGGCAAGTTACTTTTGCTGACGATCGTGTTTGTGATGGTGGCCGAAATTATGATTTACGTGCCGTCGGTCGCAAATTTTCGGCTCAACTGGCTGAATGACAGGTTGGCTGCCGCGCACACGGCGGCGCTTGTCCTCGACGCGGCGCCGAGCGGCATGGTGCCTGAAAGCCTGGCGAACCAGATTCTTCGCAGCATCGGTGCGCATGCGGTGGCGATGAAAATGGGCAATCAGCGGCGTCTGCTGGCCGCGTCCAACATGCCAACGAGCATCGCCCAGGACATCGACATGCGGAACGTGACCTGGTGGAAGTCGATTGTCGATGCGTTCGACACGTTGCTGATGTGCAAGCCCGGCGACAACATCCGTGTGGTCGGAGCCGCGCCGATGGGCGGCGACTTCCTCGAGATCATTCTCGACGAAGCACCGATGTGCAAGGCGATGTGGACGTTTTCAGTGAACATCCTGCTCCTGTCGCTGGCGATCTCCTGTATCACGGCGATGCTGGTGTTCCTTGCGCTGCACTACCTTTTCGTGCGCCCGATGTGGCGCATCACGCGCAACATGGTCGCCTTCCGAGCCGATCCCGAAAATCCGTCCCGCGTCATTGCCGAAAGCGGGCGTCGCGATGAAATCGGCACCGCCGAGGAAGAGCTCGGCGCCATGCAGCGGGANCTGGCCTCGATGCTGCATCAGCAGAGCCGGCTGGCGGCACTCGGTCTGGCGGTGTCGAAGATCAATCACGATTTGCGCAATCTGCTTGCGTCGGCCCAGCTATTTTCCGATCAGCTCTCCACTTCGCCCGATCCGAAAGTGCAACGCTTCGCGCCCAAGCTGATGCGCGCGCTCGAGCGGGCAATCGCATTCTGTCAGAGCACACTTTCTTACGGCGGCGCGCAGGAGCCACCTCCGGAACGCCGGACGCTCCAGGTCGAGCCCTTGATCGAAGAAGTACACGAAGCGCTCGGCCTCGGCCTTGACGTGCCGATCCGATGGATCGTTGCAGTCGAACGCGGCCTGACAATGGAAGCCGATCACGATCAATTGTTTCGCGTCCTGGTCAATATCGCACGTAATGCGGTGCAGGCGCTGGAGACGCGCGGTGCGCGCGATCCGGCACGCGATCAGATCCGCATTACCGGGCGGCGTGAAGGCAGCGTGGTCGTGATTGAAGTCTCCGATACCGGCCCCGGCGTACAGGAAAAGGCAAGAACTCACCTGTTTCAGGCTTTTCAGGGATCGACGCGAGCCGGCGGGACGGGCCTCGGCCTCGCCATTGCCGCGGAGCTTGTGCGGGCGCATGGCGGTGAAATCCGCCTTGTGCCTGGCACGATTGGCGCCACCTTCAGCATCACAATCCCCGACCGGGCGGTCGATCTCGATACCAGACGTGGTGAGCGCGTACGCGCCTGACGGACGTAGACGCCGGTTGCGGTGTTCTACCTCGGGGGCTCGCGCGACTGAAGGACATCTGACATGGCGCCGCCCGTTAACGTGCTCTCGATCGCCACATCTGTGCCACCGCATCAACTCGATCAGCGAGCGGTGGCGGATGCGGCGCGCCACGTTTACGCGCGCACCTTCACGCGCTACCCGAAACTTGCAGAGATCTTTGCGAATGCGGGCATCGAGCGGCGCTATTCCGCGCGGTCGCTTGAATGGTTGAGCAAACCGTACAATCTGGCCGAACGCACGGAAGCTTATGTTGAAAGCGCGAGCGAGCTTTTCATTCGAACGGCGAAGGCCGCACTCGATCGCGCCGGAATTCCGGCGCGTGATGTCGACGTCGTCGTGACGGTCTCCTCGACGGGTATTGCCACGCCAGGGATAGAAGCGCGTGTTGGTCCGGAACTGGGGTTGCGTCCAGGCGTAATGCGCGTGCCGGTATTTGGTCGCGGTTGTGCCGGCGGCGTCTTTGGTTTTGCACTCGGCGCGCGGCTTGCGCGGGCTGAGCCAGGCGAAGTGGTGCTGGTGGTTGTTGTCGAACTCTGCACGCTGACGTCCCGCATCGATCGGGGAACAAAGGCAGACGTGATTTCATCGGCCCTTTTCGGCGATGGTGCAGCAGCCATCGTTCTGCGGGCGGGGCCGCGTGAGGGGTCGCTGCAAGTTGGTGCCGCGGCGGAGCACACCTGGCCGCGCACGCTCGACATCATGGGCTGGGCGATCGATCCGGTGGGTTTCCGGGTGATGCTCTCACGCTCGCTCCCGCGCTTCGTCGAGCAACGAATGGCGGCGCCGGTTCGCCGTTTCATCAAGGCGGCCCGGCTGCGCGCGCCTCAGCTCGTCTGTCATCCCGGCGGCGCAAAAGTGCTCGATGCCATCGAAGCGGCGCTCGAATTGCAGAAGGGGACGCTGCGTGACGAGCGGGAGATTCTCCGCAACCACGGAAATATGTCGGCACCCACGGTTCTTTTCGTTCTCGAACGTGTGCTGCGGCGTGGTCTGTACGGTCCGGTCGTGCTTTCGGCGTTGGGTCCCGGCTTCACCGCGAATTTTCTGGCCCTTGAGGCGTTCTATGGGTGAGGGCGCGTGGCTTGTAACATTCCTGATCGTGCAACGGCTCATTGAACTCTGCTTTGCCCAGCTCAATACGAGGCGACTGCGCGGGATGGGCGGCATCGAATTTGGCGCGGCGCATTATCCTCTCATCGTGATTTTACACGCGACCTGGATTGTCGGCCTGCTTATCCTCGGGCATGACCGCGTCATTGATCCGTTCTGGCTGTCGATATTCATCGTGCTGCAGATCGGGCGGCTGTGGGTCATCGCCAGTCTCGGTCGCCGCTGGACCACGCGCGTCATCGTGCTGCCAGGTGCGGCAACAATCGCGCGAGGGCCGTATCGCTGGCTTCGGCATCCAAACTACTTGATCGTCGCGCTGGAGATCGCCGTGGTTCCGCTGACCCTTGGACTACCGGTCTTCGCGTTCATCTTTTCAGCCGCGAACGCGGCGCTGCTCGCATATCGAATCCGCATTGAAAATGTGGCCCTGGCCTGGGCCGTGCAGCCCACGTGAGAGTTCGCGTCGCAACTCTTGCCAATACCCGGTCAAGACGATAGCTATGCCCCGTTCCGCGGGCCGATTTCCGGCAGTGGAATCAAGCGCCCGTAGCTCAGCTGGATAGAGCACCAGACTACGAATCTGGGGGTCAGGAGTTCGAATCTCTTCGGGCGCGCCATCTATCCCGCTACTCCTCTGGGCAATCGTCGACGTCGCTCAGGCCGGATCGAAGTAATGGATTTCCAGGAGCGTACAACCGCCGTTCGACTTGAATGGCCCATGATAGGCGCCCGGCGGGCGGACGGCATAGGTGTTGGGCGGAAATGATTTGCCGCCGTTTCCTTGTGCGTCGTTGCCGACGATTAGATCGCCCGATACGAGAAAAACTTCCTCCCAGTAATCGTGCACGAAAGGCTTCGTCGTGAAGACGCCGGGTGCGAAGCGCAGTAGGCGCGTGCGCGTGCCGCGCCGGTTTGTCTCGTCCAGCGCGCCGGACAAAATCTTCTGCTCGATGCCTTTTGGATAGCCGGACGGCGTTTCCCAGCCGACATTCATGTCGAGGGTATGAAATTCGTCATGTTTTTTGTTGACGGCCATACTACTTCACCATTCGACACAAATTTCCGCCGGTGGATTTTCCTCGCCGATCATGTACCAAGTGCCCGTCGCCAACTCAAGGAACAAGCCATGCTCGTCTTTGAGCGTCTATCAAGCGGTGAAACCGATTGGTCCGAACTTGCTCCGAAAGCGCTGATCGTTGCGGGCTGGACCGGCCGCGATGAAAAGGCGCTGCGTCATCACATCGAGGAGCTCGCGGCAATTGGCGTACCACGCCCGTCGTCGGTGCCGGTGTTTTACCGCATCAGCACGGCGAATCTCACGCAAACGGCGCACCTGGAGGTTCTCGGGCCCGACACCTCAGGCGAGGCGGAACCGGTGGTCGTCGCCATGCACGATGGATTGTGGCTTGGCGTTGGATCCGATCATACCGACCGTAAACTGGAGACAATGGGTGTCGCGCTATCGAAGCAATTCTGCGCCAAGATGGTCGGCAAGACGCTCTGGCGTCTCGATGAGATAGCGGGCCACTGGGACCAATTGATCTTGCGCGCGTACGTCACCATCGACGGCAAACGACTAAAATACCAAGAGGGCCCGCTATCGGCGATGCGCAATCCCTCGGACCTGATGTCGCGTGCCGGAACGGAATTTGTGGCGGGCACGGTCATGTTCTGCGGAACGCTCGGCGCCATCGGAGGCATTCGCCCCGCGGCACAGTTTACGGCCCTGATCGAGGATCCGGTCCTCGGTCGTGAGATGAGTTGCGAATACGACGTCAAAGTTTTGCCGGTTGTCCGCTAACGATCGACCCAAGAGGATTGCGAATTTTGGTCAGGGATTGAAGGCTTCGGGCGCGTCTTCGCCCCGCTCTTTTTTGCTACCTTCAATGTCAGAACTGTTGTAGCGAATCGTAGTCGGGATGACTGGCGTTGTGGAAATCAGTAAACAGCAGTTTTCCGAAATGGGTTTTGACGAACGGCGGGTATTGATTGCCGGAGGTGGCCCGGTCGGCTTGTTGTGCGCGTGGCTGCTCGGGCGTCGCGGTCTGCCGGTTCGGCTGTTCGACGTAAATGAAACGCTGCAAGCGGATCCACGCGCTGCCACGACCCATCCCGCTACACTCGATCTGCTGGCCGATGATGGTCTTGCGGACGATATGGCGCGGGTCGGACTTGTGGCGCCCATTTTCCAGTTCTGGGATCGGCCGAGCGGCGAGAAAGTCGCCGAGTTCGATCACGCTGTCCTCAAGGAAGACACCAGTCATCCATTCGTCGTTCAGTGCGAGCAATTCAAGACCACCAAGCTCCTTGTCGAGCGCCTGCGGACGCTGCCGAACGTGGAAGTGTTGTTTGCGCACGAGGTGGTGGATGTTGTGCAGACCGATAGCTTGGTCAGCGTCGATGTGCGCGGCCCCGACGGCGTCAAATCACATTCGGGCGCTTATCTGATCGGCGCCGACGGTGGCCGCAGCATCGTACGCAAGCAGAGCGATATTGCGTTCGAGGGATTTACCTGGCCGGAACGGTTCATCGTGCTCACCACGCCGTTCGATTTTGAATCGGCTCATGGATTGTGTTTCCGCAGCTACTTCGCCGACCCCGACGAATGGTGCAATTGCTTCAAGGTGTCGGCTGACGGACCGCCGGGGTTGTGGCGTACGGTCTATCCGGCCAATCCCGATCAGTCCGAGCAGCAGTTGATGAGCGATGCGGCCGTGCAGGCGCGAATGCAAAAGTTCTTTCCGGCGCAGCAGCCCTACGAAATTGTTCACCGCAACCTTTATGTCACGCATCAGCGTGTCGCGGAAACCTTCCGCAAAGGCCGCGTGCTGCTCGCCGGCGATTCCGCTCACGTCAACAATCCGATCGGCGGTATGGGATTGAATGGAGGCATTCAGGACGCTGCGAACCTCGCCGAAAAGCTTGCGGCGGTCTTGCTAGACAAGGCGCCCGATGCTCTCCTTGACCTTTACAGCTTGCAGCGTCGCACCGTAGCGACCGAATACGTGCAGGAGCAGTCCATCGCGAACAAAAAACGCCTGGAGGCGCGGGATCCGGAAACCCGGCGGCGCAATCTCGACGAGCTTCGTGAAATGGCGGCGGATCGGGCGCGTGCCCGTCAGTTCCTGCTGCGAACCTCGATGATCGCGAGCCAGCGGCGTGTTGCTGCCATGACGTTGACCGAGGCCTGACGATGTTGTCTCCCGCGCCCGTGCCACAAGCAAAACCGTTTCTTGCGGCCGCCGCACAATTCGCCGGCGGACAGGATACACCGCGCGCCTATCTCGAACGCTGCCTCGAAACGCTCGCCGCCTGGGAGCCGAAAATCGGCGCGTTTGTTTGCACCAACATCGAGGGGTCGCGAGCTGCCGCCGACGCATCTTCCATGCGGTGGCGTGACAACAAACCGGTGTCGGCAATCGACGGCATGCCGATCGGCATCAAGGACATCATCGAGACGGCCGACATGCCAACCGGGATGGGCTCACCGTTGTTCGACGGTTGGTCCTCGGGACGCGACGCTGCGGCGGTCGCGGCTCTGCGCGAAGCGGGAGCGGTCATTCTCGGAAAGACGGTGACGACCGAGTTTGCGGCGACCGAGCCGCGCGGCACCCGCAATCCCTGGGATCCTGGTCGCACTCCGGGAGGGTCGAGCAGCGGTTCGGCCGCCGCCGTTGCAGCCGGTCTCGTCAGTGCTGCGCTCGGCACGCAGGTGATGGGATCGATCGTTCGTCCGGCCAGCTACTGCGGCTGCGTAGGTTTTAAGCCGAGCGTCGGCGGCATAAACCGGGGCGGCAGCCACGATGAATTGAGCCAAAGCTGCATGGGCGTTCTGGCGGCAACGCTCGAGGACGCCTGGCAGGTCGCGTCCGAAATTGCCGCGCGCGCTGGTGGCGATCCGGGATATCAGGGCCTGGTCGGGCCACTTCGCATGCCGCCGCCGGCCAGACCGCAGCGGCTCGTATTTCTTGAGACGGCTGGTTGGCAAGTGGCCAGCGCGGAGGCGAAGAAGGCGATCCAGAAATCACTGGCACTCTTGTCGCGCAACGGCATCGACATTCTCACGCGGCAATCGGACCAGTTGGTTGGTGCCGTCGAGGAGGCGATAGCCGATGCGCGCGCGCTGTCCATCCGGATCAATACGTGGGAATCGCGCTGGCCCCTGAACACCTATCGCAACCGCGATGCCGGCAAACTGAGCCGCGCGATGCTCGCGCGCCTCGCGCAAGCGGAGGCAATGAGCCTCGATGACTATCGCGCTGACCTCGACGAACGGATCCGCGTTCGCGCTCTCTACGAGAGCCTGGCCGCACAATGCGATGCCTGCGTGACGTTGGCAGCCCCGGCGGCTGCGCCGGTCGGCCTGAGCTCGACTGGCGATCCGGTGTTTGCAGTGCCATTCTCATTGCTCGGCGTGCCGGCAATTTCATTGCCGCTGCTGCGCGAGCAAGGTCTGCCGTTAGGGCTTCAAGTGACCGGATTCCAGGGGAAGGACGCAACCACCTCCGCGATCGCCGGATGGGTGGAAAAACACTGCAACGAATGACGAGGGAGGAAGTCATGCTGACAGCAATCAAGGGGTGCCAGTGGATTCTGGCGGCGACGGTACTGGCGGAGCTCGTCATCGTTCCCGCGAG
>JGI24737J22298_10000619_pt1 | contig 12517 bp, 11 predicted proteins | sample KBSCornC3_FD_22298 | JGI IMG/M metagenome (IMG submission 22298) | reverse complement strand
TGCGGCGGAACTTGCCCGCGTCGGTCGCCTTGTAGCCGGGGAAGGACTGAACGCCCGTCTTGTAGGTGGAGTAGTAATCGCCCGCGACGATCTCATAGGTATCCCGGCGATATTCGCCGCCGAAGGCAAAGGTGAGGGGGCTGGCCAGGCCGACTTCGAATTCCTTGCGGATGTCGGCGGTCACGGTGGTCTGGCTCAGGCGGAAACCGCCGTCATAGGCCTTGTCCACCGTGTTGGGCGTGCCGATTCCCCGGAGGAAGGCGGCATAGCTTTCCTGCCAGACTTCGCGATGGGCCGATGATTCGGTCCAGATGTCGTCCTTCTGATAGCCGTAGGTCGTGCTGAGGTCATAGTTCCAGTCGCTGCCCAGATCGCCCTTGGCGCCGACGGTGAAGCTGTATTCGTCCTCGATCACATGCTGAAGCGGGACCATGCCCCAGGTGCCGGTATCGCCATAGCAGATGCTGGGATCATAGGCCGCGGGCGTGATGCCGCCACCCAGATTGCCGGTTTCGTAGCAGATGCGCTTGGGATGGCGGTAGCCCTGCTTGGCGTAGCCGATGCGGCGAGCATAGTCGCCGAAGCTGTAGAGTTCAACGCCGCCGAAATCATAGCCCATATTGTAGAAGGCTTCGGTCAGATAGGTCTTGGGCTGGCCGCCGTTGATGCCCGACAGGGCGTCGCCCGCCAGGTTGGACCATTGGGCGGGCGTGTTGGGCTGAAGCGTGCCGTCCGGCTTGGTGATCTGGACCTGCCCGGTGCCGACTGTGGTGTAATCCTGGCGGCGGTGGAACAGGCTGAGGTTGAAGAAGCCGTCCTCGCCCAGCTTGAAGCCCATATTGCCGGAGACGGAGAACAATTCGCCCTCGCTGTCATAATATTGACCGCCGGTGACCTTGAAGCTGCCGCCTTCATTATTGTCCTTGAGGATGAAGTTGATGACGCCGGCGATCGCGTCCGTGCCGTAGACGGCCGCCGCGCCTTCCTGGAACACTTCGACGCGGGCGATGGCGTCCGGCGGGATCAGGTCGATGCTGGGCGCGGCCGAACCCTGGAACGCGCCGGAGATCACCTGGAGAATGCCGTTGCCGTGGCGGCGCTTGCCGTTGACCAGCACCAGCGTGTGGTTGGGGCTGAGGCCGCGCAGCCGGGCGGACAGCGAGAAGCTGGAAAGGTCGGTGCCCTGCGTCTGGGCGGTGAAGCTCGGCACGATCTGCGTCAGCACCTGGTTGAGGTTGGGCTGGCCGACATGGCTGATCGCTTCCTCGCTCAGCACCTGGATCGGCGCGGCGCTTTCGGCGGCCTGCATGCCCACGGCACGCGTACCGGTCACTATGATGGCGGCGCCTTCATCGGCCTGCGCTGTCTGGGCCTCCTGCGCCATCGCGCAGGCCGACCATGACGAGGCCAGCACCAATGAAAGGCGAAGAGCGGATATTCCTGTCATCTAATGCCCCCTGTTTGCACTTGTTCATGACAGGGGGTTCAACGGACTGGGTCGGGGAAACCGCTATTGCGCTGCACAAAAATTATAAGGAAAGAAACGTTTCTGCTTCATTTCTGAAGGGAAGTGGCGGCAAACTTCCATGCTGCGGAGCGGAATGAAAGTTCGCCAAGGTGCGTGGGAGCAGCCGCATTTTGCAGGAGGCGGGCGGCGCGGGCAGGGGAAGAAGCGTCCTGCGTCAGCTTGCCATGGCCGCGTCGATCAGCGCGCGCCCTTCCTTGCTGTTCCAATCCATGGCGCCAACCACACGCGCCATTTCCTTGCCCTGCGCGTCATAGATGACGGTGGTGGGCAGCATGCCGGTATTGTAATGAAAGCCGAACTGGTTTTCCGGGTCGATCCATCCCTTCAGATGCGGCAGGGGATGCTTTTCGAAGAAGGGCTTGATCACCGTCTCTCCCTGGCTGTCCTGGGAGATGGTGAGGACGGCCAGCCCCTTTTTGCCATATTCCGCCGCGACCGCGTCCAAAGTCGGCATTTCCGCCACGCAGGGCGCGCACCAGGTGGCCCACAGGTTGACCAGCATCGGCTTGCCCGCGAAATCCTTGAGCGCGGCGTCGCTGCCGTCCGGGTTCTGGAAGGTGAAATCGGGTGCGGGGGTTCCGGCCTTTGATCGGTCGATCGTATAGCTGAACGCGCCTTCCCTTGCCCGGAGCGCCGCTCTGTCCCGGTCCCGTCGCCTCCTCGCTGGCGTTCGGGCCTTGCCCGGCGGGCGGCGATTGCTTATCGCACGCGCCAAGGCCAGCCAGCAGGAGCAGTGTCATTACGCAGCGCAAGGAAGATCGGGACGGGGAAGATCGCACGGGAAAAAGCTCCAACAGCATGTGGGGCGGACGCTTCGCGGCCGGTCCGGCTTCGGTCATGCGGGAGATAAATGCCTCGATCCCGTTCGACAAGCGCCTGTGGAAGCAGGACATCGCCGGATCGAAGGCGCATGTCGCGATGCTGGCCAAGCAGGGCATCGTCGATGGCGAGGATGCGCAGGCGATCACCGAGGGGCTGAACCGCATCGCCGCGGAATATGAAGCCGACGGCGTGCCGGTCGACCTGGACCTGGAAGACATCCACATGGTGACGGAGTCGCGCCTTGCCGAACTGATCGGTCCGGCGGCGGGACGGCTGCACACGGCGCGCTCGCGCAACGACCAGGTGGCGACCGACTTCCGCCTGTGGGTGCGGGACGCCATCGATGAGGTCGAACTGGGGCTGCAGGGCCTGTCCGACATGCTGCTCGCCCGCGCGGAGGAGCATGCCGATGCGGTGATGCCCGGCTTCACCCACCTGCAATCCGCCCAGCCGGTGACGCTGGGTCATCACCTGATGGCCTATCATGAGATGGTTCGCCGCGACCGCAGCCGCTTCGCCGATGCGCGGGCGCGGCTCAACGAATGCCCGCTGGGCGCGGCGGCGCTGGCGGGAACGGGCTTTCCGATCGATCGCCACGCGACGGCGGCGGCGCTGGGTTTCGCCAAGCCGACCGACAACAGCCTCGACAGCGTGTCGGACCGGGACTTCGCGCTCGATTACCTGATGGCGGCGACGCAGTGCAGCCTGCACCTCTCCCGCCTGGCGGAGGAGTTCATCATCTGGGCGAGCCAGCCCTTCGGCTTCGTGAAACTGCCCGACGCCTATTCGACCGGCAGTTCGATCATGCCGCAGAAGCGCAATCCCGACGCCGCCGAGCTGGTGCGCGGCCATTCCGGGCGGATCATGGGCTGCATGAACGCGCTCTGCGTGACGATGAAGGGCCTGCCGCTCGCTTATTCGAAGGACATGCAGGACGACAAGCCGCCGGTGTTCGAGGCGCATGACCTGCTGGGCCTTTCGATCGCCGCGATGACCGGGATGATCGAGACGGTGACCTTCCGCACCGACCGGATGCGCGGACTGGCGGAGAGCGGCTTCGCCACGGCGACCGACCTTGCCGACTGGCTGGTGCGCGAAGGCGACATCCCCTTCCGCGAGGCGCACCATATCACCGGCCGCGCCGTCGCGGCGGCGGAAGCGGCGGGCGTGCAGCTCGCCGACCTGCCCATCGATACGCTCAAGGCCATTGATGCGCGCATCGATGAGCGTATCTATGCGGTGCTGACGGTCGATGCCTCGGTCGCCAGCCGCAGGAGCCATGGCGGCACCGCGCCCGACCAGGTGCGCGCGCGGATCGCGCAGGCCCGGCAGAACGCGAAAGGGCAGAAACAATGACGGTCGCACGAATTGCCGCGGGAATGGCCCTGGCCAGCGTGGCGCTGGTCNTGGCGTCCTGCGGCGGCCGCCAGCCGCTCAAGCCCATCCAGGGCCAGCGCCTGCCCGCCGTGCCGGTCGGCGCGGCGACGGCGCCCACGGCGGCGCAGCTTACCGCGCCCTCCATTCAGGCGCGGCCGGAACGCAACGTCGAACTGCTGACCCAGTCGAAGGAACGCGACGACGATAAATTCGACCTGCCGCCCGAAAGCGAACTGCAATAGCGTTGGGCGCTGGATCCCGGCGCCAGGATTTCACTAGGACAACAGCCTTGGACCATTTCAACTATGTCGACGGCGCCATGCAGGTGGAGCAGGTGTCGATGGCGGAGATCGCGGCGCAGGTCGGCACGCCCGTCTATATCTATTCCACAGCGACGCTGAGCCGCCATGTCGGCGTGTTCCGCGATGGACTGTCGCAGCTTGCCGATCCGTTGATCGCCTTTGCGGTGAAGGCCAATCCCAACGCCGCCGTGCTGGCGACGCTCGCAAAGCTGGGTCTGGGCGCGGACGTCGTGTCGGCGGGTGAATTGCTGCGCGCGCTGGCGGCCGGCATTCCGGCGAACCGCATCGTCTTTTCGGGCGTCGGCAAGACGGCGGATGAAATGCGCATCGCGCTGGAAAAGGGCATCTACCAGTTCAATCTGGAAAGCGAGCCCGAGGCGGAGATGCTGTCCCAGGTGGCGCTGTCCATGGGCCGGAAGGCGCCGGTCGCCTATCGCATCAACCCGGATGTCGACGCGGGAACCCATGCCAAGATTTCGACCGGCAAGTCGGAAAACAAGTTCGGCATCCCCTATGACCGCGCCCTTGCCAGCTATGCCGCCGCCCGCGACCTGCCGGGCCTGGATGTGCAGGGCGTGGCGGTGCACATCGGCAGCCAGTTGACCGATCTCAAGCCGCTGGAAGCCGCCTTCGTCAAGGTGGGCGCGCTGATCGCAAGCCTGCGTGAGGCAGGCCACGACATCCGCACCGCGGACCTGGGCGGCGGGCTGGGCGTGCCCTATGATCCCTCCCAGCCGCTGCCGCCGAGCCCCGCCGAATATGGCGCGATGGTGACGCGGGTGACGCAGGGCTGGGACGTCCGCCTGATGTTCGAGCCGGGCCGCCTGATCGTCGGCAATGCCGGCGTGCTGCTGTCGCAGGTGGTGCGCGTGAAGCAGGGCGCGCAGGCGCCCTTCGTGATCGTCGACGCGGCGATGAACGACCTGCTGCGGCCCAGCCTCTACGATGCCTGGCACGACATCCGCGCCGTCCATCCGAAGGGCGATCGCGCCGCCGCCAATGTCGTGGGCCCGGTGTGCGAGACGGGCGACACCTTCGCCATGCATCGCGACATGGACGTGGTGGCGGCGGGCGACCTGGTCGCGTTCATGACCGCGGGCGCCTATGGCGCGACCATGGCCAGCACCTATAATAGCCGCGCGCTGACCCCCGAAGTGCTGGTGTCGGGGGACCGATGGGCCGTGGTCCGCGCCCGCCCGCCCATAGAGGCGCTGATCGAAGGCGACAGCATTCCGGCCTGGGTCGCGGAAGGCGCGACGGAATAATGCACAGCCTGCCCGTCTTCCTGCGGTTGCAAGGGCGGGCCGTCATCCTGACAGGCGTGGGCGAGGCGGCGGACGCCAAGCGACGCCTGCTGGAACGGGCGGGCGCCCGCGTCGTGGACGAGGGCGGGCATGCCGCGCTGGCGATCGTCGCGGACGGCGATGAGGCGACGGTGCAGCGGCTGCGCGCGCGGGGCATATTGGTGAACGCGACCGACAGGCCGGAGCTTTGCGACTTCACCCTGCCCGCCATTGTCGACCGGGAGCCGGTTCTGGTCGCCATTGGGACCGGGGGCGCCTCGGCCGGCCTGGCCAAGGCGTTGCGCCAGCGGATCGAAGCCATGCTGCCGGCCCGATTGGGGCTCGCTGGCGACGGCACTTCACGATGCGCGCACCGCCATCCGCCGCCGTTGGCCCGACGCAGCGGCGCGGCGAAGGGCGATTGATGCGGGACTTGCCCAGGGCGGCCTTATCGATCCGCTTTCCGACGGGGCGGTGGATGCCCTGCCGGACTGGCTGGCCGATGCCGGGGATGCACGGGCCGATCGGCTGGAAACCGTCCGCCTGCTCTCGCGCGATCCCGATGACCTCACGCTGCGCGCCGCCCGCCTGCTGGGCGAGGCCGATCGCCTGTATCACGCGCCCGACGTGCCCGACGCGATCCTGGACCGGGCGCGGGCCGATGCGGTGCGGATCGCGGCCAGCGCCGCGCCCGAAAAGCCGGGGGCGGGGCTGTCGCTCTGGTTGGAGATGATGCCATAAGCCGGGTATTTCTTTTCGACGGCGCGCGGACGCAGGAAGTATCGCTCGACGATTTCTGCGCGCGGACGCAGGACGCGCCGTTCAGCTGGGTTCATGCCGATGGCTGGCAGGAGGATGCCCGGCTGGTCGCGTCCCGCTGCGACCATATGCCCGAAGCGGCCCTGTCCGCCCTGCTGGCGCAGGAGACGCGGCCGCGCTGCACGCTGATGGCCCATGGCGCGCTGGTGAACCTGCGCGGGCTTGGGACCAGAGAGGATGATGTCGGCGATCCGCTGGTGTCGATCCGCCTCTGGGCGGAAGAGGCGCGGGTCATTTCCGTCAGCTATCGTCCGCTCGCGGCGATCGAGCCGGTTCGGCAGCAGATGCTGCGCGGGCTCGTTCGCGACCCCGGTGACCTGATCGCCGCCCTGGCGCAGCAGATCACCGAAGCGCTCGACCCGGAAGTCGCTGAACTGGGCGATGGCCTGGACGACATTGAAAGCGCATTGACCGAATATGGACCGGCCGAGGCGCGGCGGCGGGTATCGGAAATCCGCGCGACGGCGATCGGCTACCGCCGCTTCATCGCCCCGCAGCGGCAGGCGCTGGAAAGATTGTCCACCGCCGATGCGCCATGGCTGGAGCCTGACGACCGGCTGCACCTTCAGGAAGCGGCGGATCGTTGCGCCCGCATGGCGGAGGAACTGGAGGCGGTGCGCGAGCGGTCGGCGCTGGCCCATGAAGAATTGACCGACCTGCGCGCCGAACAGATGAACCGGCAGGCGCTGATCATCTCCGTCGTCGCGCTGGTGTTCCTGCCGCTGACCTTCCTGACCGGGCTGCTGGGCATGAATGTCGACGGGATCCCCTTTGCCCATGAATCCTGGGCCTTCTGGGGGGTGGTGGGGGTGTGCGTCGTCATGGCGGCCGGGATCGGCGGATGGTTCGCCGCGACCCAGTGGCTGAAATGAGGTGCAAGCGCCCTTGCCCGGTCCTCCAAGGGACGATGGGCAGGATTAGTCCTTAATTTCGCACCGCGTTCAGGCGCGCGATTTCGTCATGCAGCGCCTGGATGGAGGACACCAGCCGCGCACGATCCGCCTGCATCTCCGCCAGCGCATCGCGCGTTTCCCCCAGTTCCAGCGCGCGGCGGGCGATCCGGGCGTCCAGCTCCGCATTGTGTCGGGTCAGGGTGCCGATCTCTTCGGCCCGCGCCCAGAGATGGCGCAGCCGGGCGTCGAGCAGGTCGAAATCAAAGGGCTTTACCACATGATCGTCGGCACCTGCATCCAGCGCCTCGACCGCGGAGATCGCGTCCTGCCCTCCGCCGATCATCACGAAACAGGCATTGTCGGCAAGCCCCGCCGCGCGGATCTTCCGCATCGTCGTCAGGCTGGGCAACAGGGTCAGCCCCATGTCGATCAGGATGATGTCGACCGGGCGCGTGACCAGCATCGTCAATGCAGCAAAGCCGTCTTCCGCCAGCCCGACATCATAGCCAAGGTGCGACAGCCGGCGCGCGACGACGGCGCGGGAGGAGGCGTCTTCATCCACCATCAGCAGCCGCAGGCGCCGGGGCGTTCGGCCTTGTTCCACAGCCTGTGCCCGTTGCGGCCTGCTGATGCTGTCGCGTTTCCAGAATTGCATGACGTCCCACCTCTTGCCACAGCGCAGCATAGGATCGGCGCGCAAAGAAATGGTTAACGCATGTCCGGCGCATAGGCGCGCAGGAAACAGTCCAGCCCATGTTCGACATCGGCCTTGATCTGGTCCGCCCCTGCCTGTTCGATCTGTCCCCAGACCAGCGATTGATGACAGCCCGAAAGCATCAGCATGGTGAAGGTGCGCGCCGCCTGGTCGGGGTCGGCCCGGCGCAGCAGGCCGCGATCCATCGCCCTTTCCAGAAATGCGGATACCAGCCGCCGCGCACCGCCCGGCGCATGTTCGTAGAAGATCCTCCCCATTTCGGGAAAGCGCCCCGATTCGGACGCCACCAGCCGGTAGAGCGCGATGCTTTCCGGCGCGGTGATCTTCGTCAGCATGCCCAGCCCCAGCGTCCGCAATGTTTCCGTCAGGTCGCCATCGGGATCGAGTATTTCCGCGAGGCGGGCCTTATAGGCGGTGGTGGCTTCGTCCAGGACGGCGGCGAACAATGCTTCCTTGGACGGAAAATAGCTCCAGAGCGTACCCTTTGAACCGCCCAGCGTCGCGGCGATCCCCGACATGGTGGTCGCCGCATAGCCGTCCTCCAGGAATGAACGCGACGCCACCGCCAATATGGCCTTCCGCCGGTCCAGGCGGCGGGCTTCCCTGCGGCTGAACGGGGGGTCGGGCCGGGGATTCGGCAGGGGATCAGGCACTGTCATGATATCGTACCATATAGTACGATAATTTGGTTGACAAGGATTTGCAACCGGCGCAAAGGCCGATTTCATACTAAGTGGTACGATTTTATGCCCATGAGTCGTCATCCCGATTTCCTGTCTTCTTCCGCCCGCGCCCTGCTTCTTGCTGGCGCGGTTCTGCTGTCGGGCTGCGCTGCGGTGCCAAAGCTTGGTCCGCAGCCGGTTGTGCGGGCGCCCGACAGTATCGCGGCGGAGCGCAGCCTTCAGGCCGACAATGCCGTGCAATGGCCATCCGACGGCTGGTGGAAGGCCTATGGCGATCCGCAACTGGATGCACTGGTGGAGGAAGGGTTGAAGGGGTCGCCGGACGTCAGCGCCGCCGCCGCCCGATTCGCCCAGGCCAATGCCGCCGCGCAGCAGGCGGGCGCGCCATTGCTGCCCTCGATCGACCTCGACGCCGAGCGGCGGCGCGACCAAGTCCAGCTACAATATGGGCATGCCGAAGGAATTCGTGCCCAAGGGTTGGCTGGGCACGGGCCGCGTAGCGCTGAATTTCGGTTTCGACCTCGACCTCTGGGGCAGGAACCGGGCGGCGCTGGCGGCGGCAACGTCCCAAGCGCGCGCGGCGGAGATCGACGCGCGGCAGGCGCGGCTGGCGCTGGCGACCGGCGTGGCCGACGCCTATGCGGACCTGGCCCGATTATATGATGAGCGCGATATTCAGGCGCGGGCGCTGGAAATCCGGACCGCCAGCCAGAAGCTGGTGGCGGATCGCCGCGCCAACGGGCTGGAAACGCGCGGCAGCGAACGGCAGGCCGACGCGACCGTCTCGTCCGCCAAGGCGCAGCTTGCCGCCGCGGACCAGGCGATTGCGGTGCGCCAGCATCAGATTGCCGCCCTGATCGGCGCCGGGCCGGACCGGGGCCTTGCCATTGCCCGGCCGCAGCTCGGCAAGCCGGGCCCGCTCGGCCTGCCTGCGGACGTCACCACCAATCTGGTGGCGCGCCGGCCCGATGTCGCCGCGGCGCTGGCCCGGACCGAAGCGGCGGCGAAGCGGGTCAAGGTGGCGCGGGCCGACTTCTTCCCGGCCATTCGCCTGAGCGCGCTGATCGGCGTGCAATCGCTCGGCTATCAGACGGTGCTCCAGAATGGCGCTTTCGCGGGCGGGCCAAGCTCCTTCGCGGACACGCTGTTCAAGAAGGATTCGCTGTTCGGCAATGCCGGTCCGGCGATCAGCCTGCCGATCTTTCACGGCGGCGCGTTGAGCGGCCAGTATCGCGGCGCACGCGCCGTCTATGACGAGGCGGTGGCCAGCTATGACCGGACCGTGCTTGGCGCTTATCAGCAGGTGGCCGATGCAGTGACCGGACGGCGGGCGCTGGACCAGCGGCTGATCGATGCGCGCGCGGCGCTGGCGGCTTCGGAGGAAGCCTATGGCATTGTCCGCCAGCGCTATGAAGGCGGTCTCAACACCTATCTTGACGTGCTGAACGTGGAGGACCAGCTTCTGGCCGCGCGTCAGGCCGTCGCGGAGCTGGAGGCGAGCGCCTTCACGCTCGACATCGCCCTTATTCGCGCGCTGGGCGGCGGCTTTGCCGCGGACGGCGCGCAGACACAGCTCCAGTTGTCCAAGGATACGCCCCATGGCTGACGCCAAGCCCGAATTCACGTCCGATGCGAGCAAGGCCGACGATGCGGCCGAAGCCGCCGCCCAGCGCAAGGCAATCCGCAAGAAATGGCTGGTGCGGCTGGCGCTGGCGGTACTGATCCTCGGCGCGGCCTATGCTCTCTGGTACCTGCTGATCGGGCGCAACCATGTCAGCACCGACAATGCCTATGTGAATGCGGACGTGGCGCAGGTGACGCCGCTCATCTCCGCCCAGGCGACCGAGGTGCTGGTGACGGATACGCAGGCCGTCCGGCGCGGCGACATATTGGTGAAGCTCGACCCCACCAACGCCCGCATCGCCATCGCCCAGGCGGAGGCCGACCTGGCCGAGGCGCGTCGCCGGTTCCGCCAGGCCGTCGCGACCAGCGGTTCGCTGGCCGCGCAGGTGGAGGCGCGGGGCGCCGACATCAACCAGGCGCGGGCACAGCTCGCAACCGCGCAGGCCGATTTCGACAAGGCGCGCATCGATCTTCGCCGGCGCGAGGCGCTGGCGCCCAATGGCGCTGTTTCCGGTGAGGAACTGACCAGCGCGCGCAAGGGCTATGCCGCGGCGCAGGCGGCGCTCGACCTGGCGAAGGCCGGGGTGGCGACGGCCGAAGCGACGCGCGGCGCCGCCAGTGGGCAGCTTGCCGCCAATGACGCGCTGGTGCGCGGATCGACCATCGACACCGATCCCGCCGTGCTCGCCGCCAAGGCGAAGCTGGACAGTGCAAGGCTCGATCTGGACCGCACCGTCATCCGCGCGCCGATCGACGGCGTCGTGACCCGGCGGTCGGTGCAGATCGGCCAGCGCGTGGCGCAGGGCAGCCCGATCATGAGCATCGTCCCGCTCGCCCAGGTCTATGTCGACGCCAATTTCAAGGAGCGCCAGCTTGGCCGGGTGAAGGTCGGCATGCCGGCGACCGTCACATCGGACCTTTATGGCGGCGATGTCGTCTATCATGGCAAGGTCGTTGGCTTCTCCGGCGGCACCGGCGCGTCGATGGCGCTGATCCCGGCGCAGAACGCCACAGGCAACTGGATCAAGGTCGTGCAGCGCGTGCCCGTGCGCATTGCGCTCGATCCGAAGGAACTGGCCGAGCATCCGCTGCGCGTCGGGCTTTCCATGGAAGCCGAAATCGACCTTTCGGGCCGGTAAGGAGGCCTGTGGTGAGCCGCCCGGCCGAAACATTGACGCTGCTGTCGCCCCGTCATCGCCTGCTGGCGGGACTGGTCCTGGCTCTCAGCAATTTCATGGTCGTGCTCGACCTTACCATCGCCAATGTCTCGGTGCCGCATATCGCCGGGAATCTGGGCATTTCCGCTGATCAGGGGACGTGGATCATCACCAGCTATGCGGTGGCGGAAGCGATCTGCGTGCCGCTGACCGGATGGCTTGCGCAGCGTTTCGGCGCGGTGCGGCTGTTCACCTTCGGCATGCTCGGCTTCGGCCTGTTCTCGCTGCTGTGCGGCCTGTCCATGACGCTGGGCATGATCGTGGCATGCCGTATCGGCCAGGGCCTGTGCGGCGGGCCGTTGATGCCGATGTCGCAGACGCTGCTGATGCGCGTCTTCCCGCCCGATCAGCGCGCCCGCGTCATGGGACTCTGGGCGATGACGACGCTGCTCGGCCCGGCCCTGGGTCCGATCTTCGGCGGCTATATCAGCGACAATTGGAGCTGGCACTGGATCTTCTTCATCAACGTGCCGATCGCGGCCGTATGCGTGCTTGCCACCATGGCGCTGCTGCGCCCGGTGGAAACGCCGCGGGTGAAGCTGCCGATCGACTATATGGGCCTGGGCCTGCTGATCTTCTGGATTGGCTGCCTTCAGATCATGCTGGACATCGGTCGCGACCGTGACTGGTTCGGCGATCCGCTGATCGTGATCCTGGCGGTGTTCGCGGCGATCGGCTTTTGCGTGTTCATCATATGGGAACTGACGGAGGAGCATCCGATCGTCGATCTGCGCGTGTTCCGCCATGTCGGCTTCACGTCCGGGGTGTTCACGCTGGCNCTGTGTTTCGGCGCCTATTTCGCGGGCATCGTCGTCATCCCGCAATGGTTGCAGATTTCGATGGGCTATACCGCCGCCTGGGCGGGCTATGCGACCGCCTTCACGGCGATGACCGCCATTCTGGTCGCGCCCATTGCCGGCCGGCTGGTCAACAAGGTTGACGTTCGCATCATGATTTCCGGCTCGGTCGCCTGGATCGGCATCATGACATTGTGGCGGGCGCACTGGACGACCGATGCCGATTTCTGGACGATTGCCCTGCCGCAACTGGTTCAGGGGTTCGGCATGCCCCTGTTCATGATCCCGCTGACCACGCTGACGCTGGGGTCGGTCCGGCCGGAGGAGACCGCCTCGGCTGCGGGAATGCAGAATTTCCTGCGCACCCTCGCCATCGCCATTTCGACCTCCATCGTGCTGACCGGCTGGGGCAATGGGCAGCGCGTTTCGCGCAACGAGATGGTCGGCACGCTGCATCC
>JGI24737J22298_10000618_pt1 | contig 12521 bp, 7 predicted proteins | sample KBSCornC3_FD_22298 | JGI IMG/M metagenome (IMG submission 22298) | reverse complement strand
GCGACGACGCCATTGATCACCGCGCTCCAGAACAATGCCTTGATCGGGCTGATCGGCGACCAGTCGATGCCGACGCCGAGCGCCATCGCGACGCCGATCACGGCATAGAATAGCTTGGCCTTGCGCGGCTTGTGCTCGAGGCCGGTTTTCCAGCCGGCGGTTTCGCCGATCGCATAAGCGGCCGATCCGGCGAGCACCGGTACTGCGAGCATGCCGGTGCCGATGATGCCCAGACTGAACAGCGCAAAGGCGAAGTGACCGGCAATCGGCTCGAGCGCTTTTGCCGCGTCGGCGGCAGTCTGGATGTCGGTCTTGCCCGAAGCGTGGAGCGTGGCCGCGGTACCCATCATGATGGCAATGGCGACGAGGTTCGAAATCGCCATGCCGGCAAAGGTATCGTAGCGCATCCGGACCTCGGCTTCGTCCGCTTGATCCGGGGATTTCTTGAGCGGCTCGCGCTCGTCGACGACGTCGATCTCCTCGACTTCCTGCGATGCTTGCCAGAAGAACAGATACGGGCTGATCGTCGTGCCGAAGATGGCGACGATCACGGTTACCGCCGCCGTGCCCGGGACCGTCGGGACGACCATGCCGTGCAGCGCCGCAACCCAATCGACCTTCACGATGAAGATGAGCGCCACATAAGCGAGCAGCACCATCGTCAGCCATTTTAGGAAGGACGAATATTTGCGGTAGGGAATGAAGAGCTGAAGCAGCAGCGAGACGACCGCGAAGCCGATCGTGAAGAGATGACCACCGCCGCCGGCGACCAATTGGGCGGCATCGCCCATCGCGGCAAGGTCGGCGCCGATATTGATCGTATTGGCGACGAACAGGAGCCCGACCAGTACCATCACGATCCATCGCGGCATGACCTGCCGCAGATTCCAGGCGAGTCCGTGTCCCGTCACGCGACCGACCCGCGCGCTGATCAATTGCACCGCGCTCATCAACGGATAGGTCAGCACCATCGTCCACAACAACACCGGCCCGAAGGCCGCGCCGGCCTGCGAATAGGTCGCGATACCGCTCGGATCGTCGTCGGCCGCTCCGGTGACCAGGCCGGGACCAAGCTTTTTGAGAAAGCCCTTCAAGTCCATGCTATTTCCTCACGTGCGCCAGCAGCACAGCATTTGACGGCGCATCCGGTTCCGCCGCGGCGAGGCCGGCATCGCAGGATTGGTACTTGGCTGCGCACCACAAATTCTTCGAATGTCTGGTCATGGCGCCGCCCCCGCCAACCTGCTAGCGCTTCGCCATGCCGCTTACCGCCGCTGCGTCCGCACGAGAAATCCTGGTCCGCCTGCATGATGTGATGGCGGCGCGATCGTCCGCGCAGGCGAAACTCGACGCGGTGGCGCGGATCATCGGCGAGGCGCTGGATAGCGAGGTGTGCTCGATCTATCTGCTGCGCGAAGGGCTGCTCGAACTCTTCGCCACGCGCGGGCTCGATCAGGCGGCGGTGCATGTCACCAAGATGGCGCTGGGCGAGGGCCTGGTCGGCACGATCGCCAAGAATGTCGAGACCTTGAACCTGGACGAAGCCGCATCGCATCCCGACTTCGCCTATCGCCCGGAAACCGGCGAGGACGAGTTCCACTCTTTCGCCGGCGTGCCGATCATCCGCCGCGAACAGGCGGTCGGGGTGCTGGCGGTGCAGCATGCCGAACCGCGCAAGTACGACGATGTCGAGATCGAGGCGCTGCAGACAGTGGCGATGGTGCTCAGCGAGCTGATCGCCAATGCCGGGTTGATCGACCAGCGCGGCGACCCCGCGACGCGGCCGCAATCCACCGCGGCGACGCGGCTGGAGGGTCTCAAGCTGGTCGAGGGGATGGCGATCGGCCATGCCGTCTATCATCAGCCGCGCATCACCATCGAACATACCGTCGCCGAGGACACCGAGGCCGAGCGCCACCGCGTCTATGCCGCGTTCGACAAGATGCGCGAGCAGATCGACCGCATGGCGCAACAGGCCGAATTCGGCGTCGACGGCGAGCATGAAGAGGTCCTCGCGACCTACAAGATGTTCGCCTATGACGAGGGCTGGTCGCGGCGGATCAACGAGGCGATCGATTCCGGCCTGACCGCCGAAGCGGCGATCGAGCGCGTCCAGCAGCGCACGCGGATGCGGATGCGCCAGATCGGCGACCCCCTGCTCCAGGACCGGATGCACGATCTCGAGGATCTAGCCAACCGCCTGCTCCGCATCGTGTCGGGGCAGATGGGCACCGCGGCGCAATTGGGCCTGAGGCAGGATACGATCCTGATCGCGCGCAATCTGGGCCCGGCCGAATTGCTCGAATATGACCGGCGGCGGCTGAAAGGCGTCGTGCTCGAGGAAGGCTCGCTGACCGCGCACGTGACGATCGTCGCGCGCGCGATGGGCGTGCCGGTGCTGGGCCGCGTGCGCAACGTGCGCCAGACGATCGCCGACGGCGACCTGTTGCTGCTCGACGTGACCGAGGCGGGCGCGGTGATGGTCCGCCCGTCCGCGGCGATGGAAGAGGCGTTCGACGCCAAATTGCTGGTCCGCCAGAAACGCCGCGCGGTCTTCGCGGCGCTGAAGTCGGAAGCGCCGGTCACGCTCGACGGCGAGCGGATGACGGTGATGGTCAATGCCGGGCTGCGCGACGACGTCGCGGCGCTCGACGTGACCGGGGCCGACGGGATCGGGCTGTTCCGCACCGAATTCCAGTTCCTGGTGTCGGCGACCTTGCCGCAGCGCGAGCGGCAATTGCGGCTGTACAAGGACGTGCTGGACGCGGCGGGCGACAAGCCGGTGGTGTTCCGCACCGTCGATATCGGCGGCGACAAGGCCCTGCCCTATCTCAACCATCAGGACGAGGATGAGGAAAACCCGGCGATGGGCTGGCGCGCGCTCAGGCTCGCGCTCGAACGCGGCGGGCTGATGAAGGCGCAGGCGCGCGCGCTGATCGAGGCGGCAGGGGGCCGGCAGCTCAACGTCATGTTCCCGATGGTCAGCGAGGCATGGGAGCTCGACGAGGCCAAGGCGCTGTTCGAGGCGCAGCGCGAATGGCTGGACAAGCGCGGCAAGCGGCTGCCGAACGAGATCCGCTATGGCGCGATGCTCGAGGTGCCGGCGCTGGCCGAGCAACTCGATCTGCTGTTGCCCAACATCCAATTCCTGTCGGTCGGGACCAACGACCTGACCCAATTCCTGTTCGCCGCCGATCGCGCCAATCCCAAGCTGGCCGAGCGCTATGACTGGCTGTCGCCGTCGATCCTGCGCTTCCTCAAGCGCGTGGTGGCGCCGTGCGACGCGGCGGGCGTGGCGCTGACCGTGTGCGGCGAGATGGGCGGACGGCCGCTCGAGGCGATGGCGCTGCTCGCGCTGGGAATCGACCGGCTGTCGATCACCCCTGCGGCGGTCGGGCCGATCAAGGCGATGGTGCGCAGCCTCGATCGCGGCAAGGCGATGCGCTTCATGGACGGGCTACTGGCCAAGCCGCCGCGCGACATTCGCGGGGTGCTGACCGATTGGGCGGCCAAAAACCATGTCGAGCTGGCCTAAGCCGGGGCGAAAACGCGCTAACGAGCCGTTGACAGTCTTACCCGCTTTGGCCGACAGCCGTCACCGGCGGATGGCGATTCAAGGTCGCAACCCCCCACCCGCCGGAGAAGGTAATGGAAGAGGACGAAGCGGCGGGCGCACCCGATCAGGCGTCGCTATTCCCCAAGACCGTGGGCGACAAGCTGCGCGAGGCGCGCGAGGGGCTGGGCCTGACGCTGGCCGACATCGCCAACAAGACGCGCGTGCCGATGCGCCACCTGGAAGCGATCGAGAATAACCGGATGGAGGGGATGGCGTCGCCGGCCTATGCGATCGGCTTCACCAAGACNTATGCNCGCGCCGTCGGGCTCGACGACCGCNCGATCGCCGCGGAGTTGCGNCAGAGCCCGCAAATGCCGCTGTCGCCGACGACGCGGTTCGAGGAATATGAGCCGACCGATCCGCGCCGCGTGCCGTCGAGCGGGATCGCCGGGATCGCCGCGATCATCGCCTTGGTGCTGCTGGTCGGCGTCGGCATCTGGTACGGAACGACCTGGCTGCGCGGCACCGGCGAGGAGCCTGCCCCGCTCGCCACGCCCGAAGCGTCGGCCAGCATCGCCGCCGCGCCCGAAGCGACTCCCGCCCCGATAGCCGGCGGCCAGGTCGTGCTGACCGCGACCGACACGGTGTGGCTGCGCGTCTATGACGCCACCGGCAAGACGCTGATCCAGAAGACGATGCAGCCGGGCGAGCAATATTCGCTGCCGACCGACGCCGCCAATCCGATGATCAATATCGGCCGGCCCGACAAATTGCAGGTGACGATCAACGGGTCGGCGGTGCCGGCGCTGGGCGACGGCAAGCGTCCGCTCAAGGACGTGCCGATCAGCGCCGCGGCGTTGCAGGCGCGCGGCAATGCCGCGGCGCCCGCCGCAGCGCCCACGCCCGCGGCACAGCCGACTCCGGCCGCCGCTGCCCCGACGACCGAGGCGAAGCCGACCAAGCGCCCCGGCGCGAACGACGTGCCCGACTTCTTCCGCAAGCCCAGCGACAAGCCGACGGCGTCCTCGACGCCGCGACCGGTAGCGACGCCCGATCCGGTATCCCTGCCCGCCGCGGCGCCGACATCGGCGCCTTAGGCGTCACTCAATGAGGAGTACGCCTCCCCGGCGAAGGCCGGGGAAGCGTTTAGGTTGGGCCGATTAAACCCTCGCCGCGCAGTGGCGCGGGCGCACATTCCGCGTTAGGTTAACCGCAGCGGGACAATCTGGGGATGAGTATGCGTAGTTTGTTGACGACGGTCATGATCGCGGCGGCGAGCCTGGCGATCACGGCACCGGCGCACGCGCAGGACCGGTCGGTCGATGCGCGGCTGGGCCAGCTGGAAAAGCGGATGAACACGGTCGAGCGCGTCGTGTCGCGCACCGCGGGGCCGTTGGTCCAGCCCGAATTCAGTCCGGACAACCAGCCGGTCACCGCGCCGGGCACCCCCGCCAGCGCGCCGCTCGCCGATCTCGAGCAGCGCCTGAGCTCGGTCGAGACCGAATTGACCAGTTTCACCGGGCGGCTGGAGGTCGACGAACACAAATTGCAGCAACTCGAAGGCGATTTCGCCGCGTACAAGCGCGCGACCGACGCGCGGCTGAAGGCGCTGGAGGATCGCGCCGCGCCGCCGCCGGGCGATGCCGATCCCGCCGCGGTGACCGACGGCCCGGCGCCGGGTCCGGTCAAGTCGGGCACCAAGCCTGCCGGCCCCGCGCCCAAGCCCGCGACCGCCGCCAGTGACCCCGATCGCGCCAAGGCGGTCGCCGCAATTCCCAAGCCCGCCGGCAAGGATGCGGTCGACAAGGCGATGTACGCCTATAATTACGCCTATCGCCTGTGGCAGGCGCAATTCTATCCCGAGGCCGAGGCGCAATTGCAGGGCTATGGCGCGAAATATGCCGGCCACCGCCTGGTCAGCCGCGCGCAGAATCTGCTCGGCACGATCTATATGGACGACGGCAAGCCCAATCTGGCGGCGCAAATCTATTACGAGAATTATTCCAAGCTGCCCGATGGCGAGCGCGCTGCCGACAGCCTGCTCAACCTGGCCAAGGCGCTGACCGTGCTCAAGAAGCCGCGGACCGACATTTGCCGCGTCTATACCGAGCTGAACGACGTCTATGGCTCCAAGCTGACCGCGGCGCAAAAGGCCGACGCGGACAAGGGTCGTGCCGCCAACAAATGCACCTGAGCTGACGCGCGCGATCGACCCGGCGACACTCCAGCGGTTCGCCGCCGACCTGTCGGCATTGTGCGATCCCGCGCACGACCGCGTGCTGGTCGCGGTATCGGGCGGCCCAGACAGCCTGGCGCTGCTGCTGCTGACCCACGCCTTGCTCGGCGATCGCTGCGGGGCGGCGACGGTCGATCACGGCTTGCGCCCCGAGGCGACGGAGGAAGCGGCTTGGGTCGCCGATCTCTGCGCCACGCGCGGGATCGGTCATGCCGTGCTGCGCGGCGATCTGCCCGAGCGGACCGGGCATACCGCCAATCTGTCGGCGCGGGCGCGGGCGCTGCGCTACGACTTGCTGCAAGCGCATGCCGATACGGTCGGCGCGGCGCATATCGCCACCGCGCACCATGCCGACGATCAGGTCGAGACGCTGATCATGCGGCTGAACCGCGGCGCGGGGGTAAGCGGGCTGGCGGGGGTGCGCGCGAAGAGCGGGCGCGTGATCCGGCCCTTGCTCGGCTGGCGCCGCGCCGAGCTGGGCGCGATCGTCGCGGCGGCAGGAATCGTCGCGGTCGAGGATCCGAGCAATGTCAGCGACCGGTTCGACCGCGCGCGGCTGCGCAAGCAGCTTGCCGCCATCGACTGGATCGACCCCTTACGAGTCGCGGCGAGCGCCGCCGCTCTGGCCGATGCCGAGGAGGCGATCGTCTGGATGGTGCGTCAGCTTGGGACGGATCGCGTCGCGGCGGAGGGCGATTCGCTGACGCTCGACCCTCGCGACCTGCCGTTCGAGCTCGTCCGCCGGCTGGTCGAGCATTGTGTCCGCCAAATCGACGCCACCGCCGAGAGTCGCGGCTCCGCATTGGTACGGATGGTCAAGGCGCTGGAATCGGGCGACACTGCGATGCTGGGCGACGTGGCGGCGGTGGCGCTGTCGCCCGCGGCGTGGCGCTTTCGCAAAGCCCCGCCGCGTCGATTGCTCTGATCGACGTTGTTCCATTGCCATTAAGGCTTGGTGCCTTATCTTTAAGGGCACGAAAGGTATCTTGCGACGATGAACGACAACGACAAGCAGCCCGGCCAGGACGGCGGCGGCAACAACTGGGCCCGGAACCTGTTGCTCTGGGTGGGGATCGCGGTTGCGCTGGCGGTGCTGGTGGCCATGCTCGGCGACCGCGCGACCACGCCGGCGGGCCAGCAATTGTCCTATTCGGGCTTCGTCGCCAAGGTGAAGGACGGATCGGTCAAGAAGGTCGAGATCGCCGGCACCGCGATCAAAGGCACGATGAAGGACAATTCGACCTTCAGCACCAATGCCGGCGTGCCCGATCCGCAATTGGTCCAGCGCCTGATCGACAACAATGTCGAGGTCGTCGCCAAGCCCGAGGAAACGCCCTCGCTCTGGCAATATCTGCTCGTCCAGTCGCTGCCGTTCGTGCTGATGCTGGCGATCGCCTTCTTCGTCATCCGCCAGATGCAGAAATCGTCGGGCTCCGGCGCGATGGGATTCGGCAAGAGCCGCGCCCGCATGCTGACCGAGAAACAGGGCAAGGTGACGTTCGACGACGTCGCCGGCATCGATGAGGCGCGCGAGGAATTGCAGGAGATCGTCGAGTTCCTGAAGGACCCGACCAAATTCGCCCGGCTGGGCGGCAAGATCCCCAAGGGCGCGTTGCTGGTCGGATCGCCCGGTACCGGCAAGACCCTCTTGGCGCGCGCGATCGCGGGCGAAGCGGGCGTGCCGTTCTTCACCATTTCCGGCTCGGACTTCGTGGAGATGTTCGTCGGCGTCGGCGCCAGCCGCGTGCGCGACATGTTCGAACAGGCCAAGAAATCGGCGCCGTGCATCGTCTTCATCGACGAAATCGACGCGGTCGGGCGCCATCGCGGCGCCGGGCTGGGCAATGGTAACGACGAGCGCGAACAGACCCTCAACCAGTTGCTGGTCGAGATGGACGGGTTCGAGGCGAACGAAGGCATCATCATCATCGCCGCGACCAACCGGCCGGACGTGCTCGACCCCGCGCTGCTGCGCCCGGGCCGGTTCGACCGCCGCGTGACGGTGCCGCTGCCCGATATCGAGGGCCGCGTGCAGATTCTCCAGGTCCATATGAAGAAGGTGCCGCTGGCCCCCGACGTCGATGCGCGCACGCTCGCGCGCGGCACGCCGGGCATGTCGGGCGCCGACCTCGCCAATCTGGTCAACGAAGCCGCGTTGATGGCGGCGCGGCTGGGCAAGCGCCTCGTCGCGATGGCGCAGTTCGAGCTCGCCAAGGATCGCGTGATTATGGGCACCGAGTGGAAATCGCTCGTCATGACGCCCGAGGAAAAGAAGATGACCGCCTATCATGAGGCGGGGCATGCTTTGGTCCGCATCCATGAGCCGGCGTCCGATCCGATCCACAAGGCGACGATCATCCCGCGCGGCGGTGCCCTGGGCATGGTCGTGTCGATGCCCGAGCGCGACAATTATTCGTATCATCGCGACAAGATGTACGCCGACCTCGCCACCGTGATGGGCGGGCGCGCGGCCGAGGAGATCATCTTCGGCTATGACAAGGTCTCGTCGGGCGCGAGCGGCGACATCAAGCAGGCGACCAAGCTGGCGCGCGCGATGGTGATGCGCTGGGGCATGTCCGACAAGCTCGGCCCGCTGGAGTACGAGGAAGAGCAGGGCGAGACGTTCCTGGGCTATTCGCAGACCCAGCGGCACAACATGTCGAACGAGACCGCGCTGATGATCGACAGCGAGATCAAGTCGCTGATCGACGGCGGCCACAAGCGCGCCACGCAAGTGCTGAGCGAGAATATCGACCAGCTCCACCGCGTGGCGGGCGCGTTGCTCGAATACGAAACGCTGACCGGCGACGAGATCAAGGCGATCGCTGCGGGCGAGGACATCAACCGGCCGGATGCGGGTGCTACGACCTCCACCCTGCCGAGCAGCGGGACGTCAATCCCGAAGACGCGGCGCCCGTCGGGGCCGTTCGGGAATCCGGCGCCGGCTGGGGCGTAACGGTTCGAGGATTGGTGGGATAAGAGAGGCCCTTCCCGTGTGAGCGGGGAGGGCTTTTTTTCTGTTCGGTGAATATTCCGCGGTAGGTACCCTTGCTTCTGGCCCGGTGAGCAAGGGTATGCTGCCGATCGCGGCCATATCGGTAGCGGGCTGGCACCTTTGCATCCGAAGGCTGACCTTAGGCAAGACCGCTATCATTCTAAAAAGTGGGCGTTCGTTCAGAACGTCGATTAGGCGGCTTCGAGTATCAATGCCTCCTGTTCGCGCTCGAGGACCCAAGCCGCGTCCCGACGGGCGGGTAGATTGACTACATTGAATTGACGGGCGATTTCCTCGCGCAATTCGAAATAGGGTTCGGGCAGGAAGGTCCGAAGCAGGCGGTCATAAAGATCCCGCGCTGGTCCCTTGTCATCGCACGATGCAAAAGCATGAAATTTCACGAGCTCTGTGACATCGCCGCCACACTCTCTGGCAGTCTCCGCTGCAAGGTCAGGACGCCCTTCGGCGAGTTGTAGCCGACTAAGCGCGGCGCGCAGCATCTTGCGCTCGCGTGGAAAGGGGCAATGCTCAATCCCCCAGTCGAACCGCTTGCGCGCCTCTTCGTTGTTCCCGGCCGCCCCCTCAAGCATGCCGCGCAGGGCAAAATTGCGCCACTCGTCTGTCGTCCGCGGATTGTCCACGCTCAAGAGTTCGTCCGCTTCGGCAAACAAGCGCTTATGAATATAGATGCTCGCAATTGCGTTTTTCAGAAACCAGCTGCGCGGATGCTCGCGATAGGCATTTTCGTAGACTCGTATTGCCTCGTCGATATTACCCAAGCGCCTTAGCATGTCTGCCCGTCGGAGCTGTATCCAATTGTTCGAGGGAAAGGCGCGCGCAGCCTCGTCATAGAGGGCGAGCGCTGTCGCATAATGACCCTTGGCCTTCTCAATCCGGGCCAAGCCCGTTCGCAGCCCGGCGACATGAGGCGAGTGCGCTATCGCTTCTTGCAATGTCGAGCGCGCACCCTCGAAGTCTTCGGCATCGATCTGTGCGTCGGCTAGAATCCAGGCGATGTCAGCCGATTGGGGCGAACGTTGTGCCGCAATCTTGGCCTCAATCACAGCCTCGTCAAAACGCTCCAGCTGCCTGAGCGTAGCGACTAACCCTCCGCGCGCATGCGGGTCAAAAGGGAAATCGGGAATGATCTCTCGGTATAGCGCTTCCGCGCGTTCCAGTTGGCCGGCCCGCAGATATAGTGCGGCGATTCCGTTGCGCGGAACGACGTTATTCCCGTCGAGCTTAAGCGCGGTTTGATACCCGACCAGAGCCTCGTCGAACCGCCCCATGTCGACTAGCGTTGCGGCCCGGCCCGTGTGGAGCGCCTGCGCCAACGGAAATTCGGCGATCGCCTCGTCATAAGCCACGAGCGCGTCTTCATAGCGCTCCATGTCGCGAAGGCATTCGGCGATACCGGCGAGATTGAACTGTGTGCGCTCGCCATCGTTTCTGTTGCGCTCATAAGCCTCGCGATAGGCATTCAGCGCTTCGAGAAACTGGCCCTGATATCGGAGGATCCTGGCTCGGCCCGATGCAGCGAATCCTGCCTCTCCGAATGATTGCGCGAGATCGAGACTGCGATGCGCCTCTCCATAGCGCCCCATCCGCATCAAAATGTCGGCCAAATGAGCGTGGGCGGTGGCATCATCGCCCTTGATTTCGATCGCCTGGCGAGCCCATTCCATCGCAAGATCAATGACTTCAAGATGCTTGGCTTCCTGGCTCAATTTGGTCAGCGACTTGGCGATATGTTCGCGTTCACTCGTCTGTGCCTGCGCCGTCACCAGTTGCTGCGCATAGCGCCGCGCGGTGTCGAATTCGCCGGCCCGAACCTTGTCGATAATCGCGACCTGCTGCTGAATCGCCCGTTGGAACGCCTGGCGTCCGGCGGCACCTTGGGGACGAGCAAAAGACCGAGCTTCATGAGGTTCGTAGATCGGTTCAAGCTCGTAGTGTGATCGCTCGAACGACCGCGTCCACTGCTCGACGATCGCCCGATAACCTTCAAGGTCCTTAAGGTCGGAATAGAGTTTGAACAGCGCTTTATCGATGCCCCCCGAACTGGCCGCGGCATTCACCAAGGCTCTGACGCTACCACGATCGATCGCCTGCTCGAAAAAAACGCTCTCGGGGCGACGCTTCGTCAAAGAGCGCATCCTCGATCGTGTCGAACGCGACCCGAACGCGGCCGATAATCGACTGGAGGTTGAGAAAGCGGGTGAGCAGCGCAGTCGAAAGATGTGCTCCCGCTAGCGAACCCAACACCGCCTTGACCTCGATCGGTTGCGGAAGAGGGGCCGAAAATAGCTGATACTCCACCCGCTCTTCGACACCGGGAAGGGCGAGCAACTCGTCAAGTGCCTCGCCCACCTCAACTAGATCGGCAGGCGGTTCGTTTGGATCGAGCAGGATGATGAAGAGGCGTACCGCGCGATCCGCAGACCAAGCCAACTCGGTCAAAGATCGAGCCTCGACTTCGTTCTTGACCGTTAGGGTGGTGACGTCAGTGCAACCGGCAAAGTGATAGCGGATATCTCGCGCGTCTGCGCTAGTTCTTTTGCCTGAGTCGAGATATTCGACGGTGAAACCGGTACCGGTCTGAATCGCAAAAAGACCGGCCTGTCCGGAAGCTAGAACCTGCACTCACACCTCTTCAACGTGCACGCCAAGGCTCTCTAAATCGCGCTGGATACGCTTCCAGATCACGCGATCGGCCCTGCGAGTCGGTTTCTCCAAGATAACATGCTCGATGGCCTTGGCGATAATGGCCCCATATATGTTGACTTCGATAAAGTCACTCTGCGCCGAACTCGCTCCTTGTTCGACGAGGATGGCCGGAAAATCGAGCCCCGTCATGCCGGGCTGGATCCGGGGATGCAGCTTCGCCATCGCAAGCTCGCCGCGGCGTGGCCAGGTTGCCCGGAAGCCGGGGGGCAGCGACCCGGTCGAGGGAATGGGGTGCTTATCGCAGAAGATAAACGGGTTCTCCTCAAAAACGCTCGCGCGATCAGCGATCATCCCCTCTTTCAACGTCACCGAACAATTCCCATACCAATGCACGCCACGCCCATCGAGCGATAACGCCGCATATTGGATATGCTCATAGACGCCGAACGGATGGACCGTGCCTTCGATCCGATCGCGGTTTGCATCCCACGCGTTATTTTCCGGCAGCCTGGCGCCGATCCGCACCATCTTGTGATAGGTCTGCATCGCCGATTGCTTGTTCGAGACCATGCTATCGAGCACTGACATCGGCCGGGCGATGACCGCCTTGGATTCCGAAGCCGCAGTGCCGAAGGTCTCGAGTTCGTTCGCGCAGTTGCGCTCTGCGGCGCGACGCTGTGCATAGCGGACCCGATCCTGGAGCGCTGCGATTTCAACCGGCTGGTCAGCGGCCCGGACGTTGGGAAAACCTATGTCGCGCCCACATCCAGCGCATTCACGCGAAGAATAGGCGATCTCCGTCCCACACTTGTCGCACAGCAGTGGCCCCGTTCCGATCGCCACACAATCTCCCCTTGCCGCCGTTCTATAGCGGGGAAGTGAACCAGCCTAGGTGAAAGGCGGTCAGGCGACTATAAAATTTGAACCAATTTGGACCAATTGCGAGAGGATCCACAACCCACCCCTTCACCCACCCGGCACCGCCAACATCTCCCATAACACAACCACCGGAATTACGGGAATTACGGTGCCAGGTGCATAAATCCCTAAATACCAATTGGGTGTAG
>JGI24737J22298_10000617_pt1 | contig 12549 bp, 9 predicted proteins | sample KBSCornC3_FD_22298 | JGI IMG/M metagenome (IMG submission 22298) | reverse complement strand
CCTGTTCCTGCACGTGAAGGTCAATCCGCGCTGGGAAGAGGATCGCGGCCTTTATCGTGAGATCGGGCTCGACTGGGTCGATTGATCGCGCTTGCCGCGAAAGGGCCGTTGCGGCATCATCCCGGCAAGCCCGCCCTCTTCTGACGGGCGCGGAGAATGATCATGGCCGTGGCTACCGTCGCAGCTCTTCTTGCACTGGTGGGCAGCACTCTCGCCTCGCCCGAGGTCACCCTGGTGCCGGGCATGTCGGGCAGCCGTTTCGTTCGCGAGACGCTGGCGACCGCGACGGATCCCGCCGGGCGGATGACGGTGATGACCAAGGTCAATGGCCAGGGCCCCTTCCCGTTCACGATCGATACCGGCGCCAATCGCAGCGTGATATCGGATCGACTTGCAAGCGAACTGGGACTTACGAGTAACGGTACGATCACNATCGAAGGCCTGGTCGGGCCGGATGAAGTCCGCGCGGTTCGGCTCGATCATATGAAGGCGGGTACCGCCGANCAGCGGGAAATCGATACNGCCGTNCTGCCCGCGGCGTCACTCGGCTCGACCGGCTTTCTCGGCACCGACATGCTGCAGGGCCGCAATGTCATCCTGGATTTCAAGCGCCACAACATCACGCTGACGCGGCTCAAGAACCAGCCCTTCGACGATGGCGAAACGATTACGGTCACGGCGCGGCGGCGTTTCGGCCAGCTCGTCGTCACCGATGCGTCGGTCAACGGCATCAAGGTGGTGGCGATCATCGATACGGGCGCTGAGAATACGATCGGCAATCCCGCGCTGCGCAAGGTGCTGAAAGGATCCAAGCCGGCAGGGCCGACGGGCGAGCTGATCAGCGTCACGGGCAGATCCATTCCGGGTGAGGCGAGTTTCGTACCCAAGATCCGCATCGGCAAGATGCGCATGGGCAATATGCCGATCGTGTTCGCCGACCCGCACACGTTCCGGCTGTTCAGCCTCGACAACACCCCCGCAATCCTGGTCGGAATGGATGTGCTGCGCATGTTCGATCGGGTCGCGATCGACTTCAGCCGAAGCGAGGTTCGCTTCAACATNGGCTCGNTCTGGAACCCCCGAACCCTTCAGGCTTTGAATCGGCCTCGCAACGAAGGACAGGGTGATGGCAGCGCGGGCCTATTGGCAAGGGCAGATCAGGCTGGCGCTGGTCTCGATCCCGGTCGAAATCTACTCAGCGACTAAGAGCGGTGCGACGATCGCGTTCAATCAGATCCACGAGCCATCCGGCAAGCGCATCAAATATGAGAAGGTCGCCCCTGGCATCGGGCCGGTTGACCCTGAAGAGATCGTCAAAGGCTTCCAGTACGAAAAGGGCAAATATGTCCTGCTGACCGACGACGAGATCGAAGCGGTCAAGCTGGAGAGCAAGAAGACGCTCGAGCTCACCCAGTTCGTCGATCAATCCGAGATCGATGCCATTTACTACGAGAAGCCTTATTATGTGGTGCCCGCCGACGATCTTGCAGAGGAGGCGTTCGTCGTCCTGCGCGAGGCGCTGCGCCGTTCCAAGAAGGTCGGGCTGGGTCAGCTCGCATTACGCGGCCGTGAATATGTGGTGAGCCTGAAGCCGTGTGGCCGTGGAATGGTGCTTGAAACCCTGCGTTATGCCGATGAGGTTAACAAGGCGGCATCCTATTTCCGCGATATCGGCGACCATAAGCCCGACGAAGACCTGCTCGATCTCGCCACCAGCCTGATCGACAAGAAAACGGCCAAGTTCGACGCCAGCGAATACCATGACCGCTACGTCGATGCGCTCGAGGCGCTGATCGAGCGCAAGCGCAAGGGCAAGACGATCGAGACCGAGGAGGAGGCCCCAGCCCAGTCGCGCGGCTCCAACGTGGTCGACCTCATGGCGGCGCTCAAGCGCTCGCTCGAGCGGCCGGGGGCCGCCAATGACGAGGAGGTGAAGACCAAGCCGGCCAAGACACCGTCGCGAACGTCGGCTGCGAAGAAGGCCGCGACTAAGGATGAAAAGGCCGAAGCGAAAAAGGCTCCGGCCCGGAAGCGGGCATGATGGACCATCGTTTCCCGGCGAAAGCCGGGATCCAGATCTGCGGGCGAGCCTGGGCCCCGGCCTTCGCGGGGGGACGCTGATGGCGAAGAAGTCCGACCCGCTGGCCAAATATAATGCCAAGCGTGACTTCACGAAGACCGCAGAACCCGCCGGCATCCCAACCGGGGATGAGGGCCATATCTTCATGGTCCAGAAGCATGATGCGACGCGGCTCCATTACGATTTCCGGCTCGAACTGGATGGGGTGCTCAAGAGCTGGGCGGTGACGCGCGGCCCCTCTCCCGATCCGGCGGACAAGCGGCTTGCGGTGCGGACGGAGGACCATCCGCTCGCTTATGCAACCTTCGAAGGCACGATCCCCAAAGGCCAATATGGCGGGGGCACGGTGATGCTGTGGGATCGCGGCACCTGGACCCCGGCGGCCGGCAAGGATCCGCGCAAGACGCTGGAGCAAGGCCATTTGCATTTCACNCTGCATGGCGAGCGGATGAAAGGCGACTGGCTGCTGATACGTTTGAAGCCGCGCGCTGGCGAGAAAAGCGAGAATTGGCTGCTGCGCAAGATCGACGACGAATATGCGGGCGGCGGTGGTGATCTTGTCGACCGCTATCTTACCAGCGTCGATAGCGGCCGGACCATGGTCGAGATTGCCGGCGGCAAAGGCGGCAAGCGCGAATGGCAATCCAATCGCGGCGGTGACGGGTCGGGCGACAGTAAGCCCGCGAAAGCGGCGCCGAAAACGCGAGCGCAGAAGACCTCCAGCGGAATGCCCCCGTTCCAGTCTCCCGAGCTCGCGACCCTGGTTGATCATGTGCCCGCGGGCACGAATTGGCTGCACGAGATCAAATATGACGGTTATCGCGTGCTGCTGGCCGTCGGCGGCGGCAAGGCCAAAGCTTATACGCGCAACGGGCTCGACTGGTCGGATCGCTTCGCGCCGATCGTGACCGCCGCCTCCGGCCTTCCCGGATCTGCGCTGATCGACGGCGAGGTGGTCGCGCTGGATGCCGAAGGCAAGCCAAGCTTTCAGGCGCTGCAGGCGAGCCTGAAGGAAGGCACCGGCACCTATGCATTTTTCGCGTTCGACCTGCTCAATCTGGATGGCGAGGATCTCACGAGCCTCGCGACGCTCCAGCGCAAGGAGCGGCTCAAGGCGTATCTGGGGGACCAACCACCGCCGATCCGATATTCGGACCATGTGATCGGCAATGGCGAGAAGCTGTTCGAAAGTCTGTGCAAGCAAGGGCTCGAGGGCGTGGTATCCAAGCGTGCCGACGCGCCCTACCGCGGCAAACGCACGCAGAATTGGCTCAAGACCAAATGCCTGCACCGCCAGGAGTTGGTGATCGTCGGCTGGACTCCAAGCGACAAACGCCACGGCTTCCGCGCATTGCTGCTCGGACTGCACGAGAAGGGCGAGCTGCGCTACGCCGGGAAGGTCGGCACGGGGTTCGGCGCAGCGACCATGAACGACCTGGTCGAGAAGATGGCGCCGCTCGATCAGGATCAGCCGACGGTGAAGGCACCGCGCGCGGCGGTGCGCGGTGCACATTGGATCAAGCCCAAACTGGTAGCCGAAATCGCCTTCACCGAATGGACGGACGAAGGCCTGTTGCGTCACCCCAGCTTCATCGGGCTGCGCGAGGACAAGCGGGAAAGCGAGGTCGTGCGGGAAATCCCGGCTCACGCCCCCGCGGAAGAAGGCGGTAAGACTAAGACCGGCGGCAAAAAAACCTCACGCTCAGCCGCTTCCGCCTCACAGGACGACCATTTTGGCGTGACCATCTCGAACCCCGGGCGGGTGATCTATCCCGAAAGCGGCATCACCAAGGGACAGCTCGCCGACTATTATAAGCTGATGGCTGATCCGATCCTGGATTGGCTGGGTGACCGGCCGGTCAGCCTGGTGCGCTGCCCGCAGGGACGCGCCAAGCATTGCTTCTTCCAAAAGCATGACGCGGGCAGCTTCGGCGATGCGGTCAAGCATGTGCCGATCCGCGAGAAGGACGGGCATGAAGAGCCCTACCTCTACGTCGATGACGCGAAAGGCATGCTCACCTGCGTCCAGATGGGCGCGATCGAGTTTCACGGCTGGGGATCGAAGGTCGCCGATGTCGAAATGCCCGATCGGCTGGTGTTCGATCTCGACCCCGACGAAGGTTTGGGCTTCGAGGAGGTGAAGAAAGCGGCGCTACAATTGCGCGATGTGCTGGGCGAGATTGGGCTCGCGACCTGGCCACTGCTGTCGGGCGGCAAGGGCGTGCACGTGGTGGCGCCGCTCGACGCCAGCCGCGACTGGGTCGCGGTCAAGGATTTCGCGCATCGCTTCGCGCTCGCGATCAGCGAGGCGCATCCTGACCGCTTCACCGCAAACATGAAGAAGATCCAGCGGCGCGGCCGCATCTTCCTTGATTGGCTGCGCAACCAAAGAGGCGCGACCGCCGTCCTGCCCTACACCGTCCGGGCGCGACCCAACGCGCCTGTCGCGGCACCGATCACCTGGGACGAGCTGGAGGACATTGAAAAGGCGAGCCATTTCACCATCACCGACGGCGACGAACTGTTGAAGCGCGCGACGTCGCGTTCGCTGCGCGGCTGGGGACGCGCGGAACAAAGGCTGCCGGATCTTTAACTCGTTCGGGTTGGCGCACGGGCGGCACCCGCCCTAACCGACTGCTAACCTATCACTGCTACGACGGCGCTTTGCCGCCTGCGCAGCGGTGAGGAAGGACTGTAACAGAGTATGCTGCGGAGAGTGCCGCTCGATGAGGTACGGCTGGGCATGTTCGTCCACGCCATGGAAGGGTCATGGCTGCAGCATCCCTTCTGGCGCCGGCGCTTCCTGCTCGATAAAGAACAGGACCTGCGGCGCCTGCTCGATAGCGACATTCCCGGAATAATCATCGACGACGAACGCGGCGCCGCACCCGAGAAGCGTCCTTCGGTGCCCGTGCCCACGCCCCCCGTCCTCGCAACCACGAAGCGTACCCCGCCGAAGGATATCCCGCCCCGCCCGCGACGGGCGCCGATCGCTGCCCTACCCGACGCGGAGGAAGAGCGGGCGCACGCGCGGAAAATCATCGGCAAGACCAAACTTGCCGTGATGGAGCTGTTCAGCCAGGCGCGACTCGGCCATGCGATCGAGGTGGGGGGCGTCGCGCCGCTGGTCGAGGAGATATCCGCCTCGATCGCGCGCAATTCGACCGCCTTGATCGGAATCGCTCGGCTCAAGCGCAAGGACGAATATACCTACATGCATTCGGTCGCGGTGTGCGCGCTGATGATCAACTTCGCCCGCACATTGGAATTGGATGAGGGCTTGGTGCATGAATTGGGTCTGGCAGGCCTGCTGCATGATATCGGCAAGATGGCGGTGCCCGACGAGGTACTAACCAAGCCCAGCACGCTCAGCGATGACGAATATGCGGTTGTCCGCGAGCACTGCCAGCGCGGCTATGATCTGCTCGTCACAAGCCCGGAGGCGCCTGCGATCGCCGCCGAGGTGGTGCTCCACCATCACGAGAGATTTGACGGTACCGGCTATCCCCATCGCCTGAAGGGCGAGCAGATCAGCCTCCATGCGCGGATGGGGGCGATCTGCGACGTCTATGACGCGATCACCTCGGACCGACCTTACAAGGATGCCTGGGCGCCCGGCGAATCGATCGAGCGCATGCTGGAATGGGACGGCCAGTTCGATCCGAAGCTGCTCGATACCTTCGTCCGCAGCATCGGCATCTATCCGGTCGGCACCTTGGTTCGGCTCCGTTCCAACCGGCTGGGCATCGTAGTGGCGGAGAATAAGCGCGAGCCGACGTGTCCGAAGGTGAAGGCTTTCTATGCGGTACGCGACCACGCAATGATCAAACCCGAGATGGTCCCGATCGGTCCTACGCTGCGCGACGATGCGATCATGCGGCGCGAGCTGCCTGAACATTGGAATTTGGGCGATTGGCCGCAGATGCGTGACGCACTGCTCGGCCGCTGACGCAGCCCCATCATCCCAGACGTCACGCACGCCGGATTATCCACGGAAGCGCATTCCCGGCCCGGGTTCGGTTGCCTGCCATCATGAGGGGGGCTATAGCCGGCCACCACGGCCCGCGGGCCGCCCGACGAGAAAAGGCTAGGGATCCCTTGGGGACCGCACGGCAGACACGACATTCAGAAAGCGGAGCCGTGCTCGATACCAGCATCGCCGAAATGCAGGGCCCGGGCGCCCTCGAGCTCGATCCGTTTGCCTATCAGCCCGGAATAGCCAGCCGTATCCAGGGACTGGGCGGGACCGCAACGGCTTCCAACCCGGAATACGCGTTCCATACGTCCTATGTGGAAGCGGCTCCTGGGCCGGCCCAATTCACGGTGCGTTTCGGAGGGCTGAGGGCGAAGACCGGTACCTTGGTGCTGCGTGTTCACATGATGTCGCTGGAGCCGGGCTCACGCCCCCGCCTTGCCAATAGCGAGCGAATTGCGCTCAACCGGCTGACACAGTGGGGGGGCGAGCTTTCGATCGATTTTGAAGGCTTCCGCGACGTGACCTTCGCGTTGGTCGGTGTCGTTCAGGGCGATACTGACGCGACGGCCGAAGCCTTGACGGTCACGCTCGACCGCCCGGCGGATCCCGACGCGAGACCCGAATTTGGCGCCGAGGCAAAGAGCACCGCTTACGGCAATACGCCGCTCCAATCCGCCGCCACACTGCTTTCCACCGACCGGCCCACGTTTGCCGATCCCGTCACGCAAGTCGCGACGGTGGGACAACTGCGTGAGCCGATCGCGGGAACGTGGCTGGGACGCCTGCGCCCCCAGGGTAGTTCCGGCGTGGAGCATTGGCGCAAGGTCTATACGCTTCAGGCCCTCAGGCGTTACGGAATGCTGGAAAAGGGTGCGGTCGGGCTTGGTTTCGAGCCGTCGCCGAGTGGCGTCCCCGCGGCTCTGGCCGCGATGCACACGAGCCTGACAACCGTCCTACCCACCCGCGGTGGCCCTCCTCCCAATATCGATGCGGTGAAGCGTGATCTCGCCGGCCGTGCGCCCTGCGACAAGGCCCTGTTCGATGCCAATGTGCGCGTGAGAGTGGCATCGTGGCGGCGCATTCCCGACGATTTGGTCAATTTCGACTTCCTCTGGTCAGCACGCGCGAACGAGCGCCTCTATTCGGTCGCGTCGGCGATCACCTTCGTAGAGGAATCCATGGCCTGCCTGCGCCCCGGTGGTCTGGCGGTTCATGTGATGAGCTATGACCTGTCACCCAGCGGCCGATCCGTGCCGAGCACCGACCGCATGCTTTTGCAGCAGGGCGATGTGGAGCGGATTGCCCTCATCCTCGTCTCACGCGGGCACGAAGTCGCCCAGTTCAAGATCGACGCGACCGACCCGATCCTAGCGCCGGCCAATCATGGCGTGGCACGCCGGAGCATGGTTGGTATCATCGCCCGCAAGGCTCGCCTGCCGGATTNAACGCGGCCNGCGTACCGAACTGCCTTTCACGAAATCGGCGAGAGGTACGACCCTCGCCCATCACGCTCNGGCCAGTCGGGCGGCGTAGAAGAAGCCGTTGCCGGTTGGCGGCGATCGATCGAAGACCACAAATCCCGCTTCGCGCAACGGCTTGATCAGGGTTTCCTGGGTCTTGCCGTCGAACATGGCATGCCATTCGACCATGAAGCCGGAGAGCTGGCGGAGCAAATCATTCGCGATCAAGGTCTCGAAAATCGCGAATTCCGAGCCTTCGCAATCCACCTTTACCATGACGTCCAGACCTCGGGCACGGGCGTCTTCGACGATAGGCCGCAGTACAGTGGCCGCATCGCGAACCGCAATATTGACCGGAATGCCTTCGCCCGTCCCAATCGTCGACATCGCCCCTGAATCGGAGGTTTGGGGCACTAATATCTGCCCCTCCCAATCCTTGTCGGCCAGGCCGAAATTGTGTGCATGAATCTTACCGCTGACAGCACCATTCAGCCCCAAATTGGCCAGAGCTCGCTCGTAAGTAGAACGAAAGGGTTCGAAGGAATGAACCTCTCGAACCTCGTTCTTTTTGGCGAACAGCAAAGATGCAAGACCGATGTTCATGCCGATGTCGATCACACAGATGGGGCGATCGCTTTTGAAATTGTACGCATTCTCGAAGAATAGTTCGCCAATGAAGTTCATATCATCGCGACAATTGGCGTAAAAGGAGAGTCCATTAATCGTCAGAACGATGTCGCCGCCCGAAATCCGCACACCAAAGCCACGGTCGTAGAGGCTGCGGAAGAAATCACGATTCTCGACAAAGAAGGGCAGATTCTCACCCTCCGTTACGGGAAAGCTATGCTGCGCAAGCAGCGCATCCATATCATCGTTTGATCCGGTAAGGGACACAACACGCTGATGATCTTCTATAAGCAGCGAGATATTGCCGCTTACCCACACGCGGTATTCGAGCCTGGAATCCTTGTTCAGAGCGAACGGAACCACGAAACTGGCCGACCCGGACCTCAAATCAGATGCGAATATGCGCTTGGAAGCATGCTGTTCGTTGCCGCCATTGCTGGTAACATCGAGCACCGCGCACAGGCTATCGTCCGGAACCGGGTCATGCTCGCTCGCATGCATCGCGAACCGAACGAAATAGCGACCCGGTTCGCGATGTTCGTAGGGGCCGTAGACCGCATGCCCCGCTACCCCGGCCCTCGTCGCAATGCATGCGCGACCGTCGATCGTCACCGCATCCCCAACTTGCAAATTCAGCATGCTTTCTCCGGAATAATAGACTGAAACTCGTCGTCCACCGCTCTGGGCAGGATCAATGCCCCATCAGCGCGAGCACTTCGCGGCGGCTGCGCTCATCGTCGCGGAACACGCCCATCATGCGGCTGGTCGTCATGGAGACGCCGTGGGTGCGTACGCCTCGGCCGGTCATGCAACCGTGCGCCGCTTCAATCACCACCGCGACGCCTTGCGGCTGGAGATGATCCCAGATGCAATCGGCGACCTCGGCGGTGAGCCGCTCCTGGACCTGCAGCCGCCGTGCGAAGCCGTGCAGCACGCGCGCGAGCTTAGAAATGCCAACCACGCGGTTCTTCGGCAGATAGGCGATCGCGGCCTTGCCCACGATCGGCGCGAGATGATGTTCGCAGTGCGACTGGAAGGGAATATCCTTCAGCAGCACAATATCGTCATAGCCGCCCACCTCCTCGAACACGCGATCGAGATAGCGACCAGGATCCTCGCCATAACCCTGGCAATATTCCTTCCAGGCGCGCGCGACGCGCTTGGGCGTATCGAGCAGGCCCTCCCGCGTGGGATCGTCCCCCGCCCAGCGCAAGAGCACGCGGATCGCCTCCTCGACATGCTCAGGCACGGCTAAGTGATTGGCGAAATCGTCTTCAGGTTCGGTGGTGCCGGTCATGCGGGCTCTTTAGCCGCGCTGCGCAGGAAGGCGATAGGCAAAGGCGCCAGAACGAGCCGGTTCTGAACCAGACGCCCATTTACAAGACCAGGCAACACGGGCAGAGGAGACGCCTCGTTCCAGGAGATCGCCTTTGCTCACCCTCCGCGCATCCGACCGCTTCTGCGGCCGAGTGTCGGTGCGCGTGCGCGCGCCGGCACGCTGACGGCGCGCCGAAGCCATGGCTGGACGCCGATGCGGCGTCCCCAACTCCTTTCGAAGAGACATCATGATCGTAGAAACGACGCGGGAGGATTATGCCTCCCTTCTACTCGGCCGTGCGCCGAGAAATTTCACTCTGCCCGACACGCCGATCGCGCCACCTGAGGTGCTGCAAATGCTCGCCGACGTGGCAAGCCGCGTGAGCGAGACCTTCAGCCCGACATCCTGGCTGATCGTCGAACAAGGCGAGGTGACGGGTCTATGCTCGGTCACCCGACCGCCGGCGGACCGCGTGATCGACATCGGCTACGGCATCGCGCCAAGCCGCCAGGGCCGCGGAATTGCGGGCCGGGCGATCGGCGAGATCGTCGCCTGGGCGCGTGCGAGCGAACAGGTGGTGGCGATCACTGCGGAAACCGCGGTGACGAACATCGCCTCTCAGCGCGTGCTGATGCGCAATGAGTTCGTCCAAGTCGGTGAGCGTGTCGACGACGAGGACGGTCCGCTGCTCTGTTGGCGGCGTGCCGCCGATTGAGGACTAAGGTATCGGGGCGGGCTACCGCCCGTCCCGATATTCTCTTTAGCCAATGCGCAGAGATAGCCCGCTCTCTACTCAGTTCACCGCCGGCCGCAGCCGATAGCTCAGCGCCTCGGCGACATGCACGCGCCCCACCCGCTCGGCGCCCGCCAGATCCGCTATCGTCCGCGCGACGCGCAGCACGCGCGTATAGCCGCGCGCTGACAGGCCCATCGCGGCAGCGGCCTGAGCGAGGAGAGCACGGCCCGGTTCGTCCGGCCCCGCCGCCGCCTCCAGCACATCGCCATCGGCCTCCGCATTGGTTCGTAAGCCCTGCGCCGCGTAGCGCGTGGTCTGAGTGGCGCGAGCGGCCTCAACGCGAGCGCGGACCTCGGCCGAGCCTTCGTTCGGAGGCGGCAAAACCAGGTCCGCCGCAGCCACCGCGGCAACCTCNACATGCAGGTCGATACGGTCGAGCAGCGGGCCGGAGACGCGCGCCTGATAATCCTGCGCGCAACGTGGCGCCCGGCTGCACGCGCGCGCCGCATCCCCCAGATAACCGCAGCGGCACGGGTTCATCGCCGCAACCAGCTGCACGCGGGCCGGAAAGGTCACATGGCCGTTGGCACGCGCAACCTGGACCTTGCCCGTCTCAAGCGGTTGGCGCAGCGAATCCAGTACTGGTCGCTGAAATTCGGGCAGTTCGTCGAGGAACAATACGCCGAGGTGCGCGAGGCTGACCTCGCCCGGCCGCAGCTTGAGCCCACCGCCGACCAGCGCCGGCATGGACGCCGAATGGTGCGGGCTGCGAAAGGGACGCGTGCGCGACAGGCGGCCGCCTTCCAGCGTGCCGGCCACGCTCGCCACCATCGATACTTCGAGCGCTTCGGTCGGCGTCAAGTCGGGCAATATGCCGGGCAGGCATGCCGCCATCAGCGATTTGCCCGCGCCAGGGGGCCCGGCCATCAAAAGGTTATGCCCACCGGCCGCGGCGATCTCCAGCGCGCGCTTGGCGGTTTCCTGCCCTTTGACCTGCCGCAGATCCGGTCCGAGTGCCACCGCGCCGGCTTCTCCCGGCTGCGGTTGCGCTAAGGGGCGTACACCCCGGAAATGATCGAGCAGCGCCATCAGATCGGGCGCGGCGACCACCTCAACCGATCCTGCCCAGGCCGCCTCCGACCCCTGCGCCGCCGGGCATACCAGACCGAGCCCGCGTTCGGACGCGTGAAGCGAAGCGAGCAGCACGCCCGGCGTCGGTGCGATCCGGCCGTCGAGTCCGAGCTCGCCCACCACGACATGCGCCGCCAGCGTCTCGGCATCGACCACGCCCATCGCGCCGAGCAGCCCCAACGCAATCGGCAGATCGTAATGCGATCCCTCCTTTGGAAGATCGGCAGGCGACAGATTGACCGTGATCCTTTTGGGCGGGAGCGCGAGCCCGATCGCCGAGAGGGCGCCCCGCACGCGCTCACGGCTTTCGGCAACGGCCTTATCCCCCAGCCCCACCACAACGAAGGCGGGCAGGCCAGGCGTGACCTGCACCTGCGCCTCGACCGCACGCGCATCCAGCCCGAGAAAGGCGACCGTCGGAACCAGCGCGACCAAGTTAATCTCCCCCTTTTGTTCTCCTTTCTTAGCGGCCGAAGGGCCACATGCAAGGTCCGGCTGCCTTTGAAAGAGCCAGCGCGCCGACGGCGATCCTTGCGTCCGGGCGGCCATCCGCAGTTCGCCTGTTTTTTCGCCCGCTATACAGAGGAGAGCGCTGCGATTCTGACCAGGGGTCTTGCACAACTAATACACCGTGCGCATTTGGGAATGATGGATAGACAGCCCTCCCGCTGGCGCATCGCCTGGCTCATGCTCGGCTGGGTGCTGATCGCCGCCTCCCCCTTCGTGGGCGTGATTCCTGGCCCTGGCGGGATTTTGGTCTTTGCCGCTGGCGCCGCCTTGCTGATCCGCAACAGCTGCTGGGCCAAGCGACAATATGTCCGCNTCAAGCGGCGCTGGCCTAAGCTCGGACGCGCTGCGGACAAGGTGATGCGACGTGGTCGAAAGGCGGCGGAGGCGATTGACTAGCCGGCCATTCTCGCATAGTGGCGCACACCGTGACGGCCGCCGTGCTTTTGGCGGCCTTTTGNATTGCATAAATAGAGGCAGAAAAGATGAAGCGGACCTATCAGCCGAGCAAGCTCGTGCGCAAGCGTCGTCACGGTTTCCGTGCCCGCAGCGCCACGGTTGGCGGCCGCAAGGTGCTCGCCGCCCGTCGCGCGCGCGGTCGCGCCAAGCTTTCGGCCTGAGCCACCGTTTGCGAAAGCGCGGAAGGGCGCTTTCGAGCGGCTCCAGCCCGCTCCCCCACCCAGCCTCCCGACAGGATGATGCTGGATCGGGAGG
>JGI24737J22298_10000611_pt1 | contig 12598 bp, 7 predicted proteins | sample KBSCornC3_FD_22298 | JGI IMG/M metagenome (IMG submission 22298) | reverse complement strand
CGGGCTTCTATGTCNCCTCGGCTCTGGTCGCGGCTTTCTCGTGGGGCCTGGGCTCGCTCGTGGCGGCGCGCTTCGTGACGGGACTCGCGATCGGCGGATCGTCGGTGCTGGCGCCGGTCTATATCGCTGAGATCGCCCCACCCGCGCGGCGCGGGCGGCTGGTCGGGCTGTTTCAACTGATGATCGTGAGCGGCATTCTCGTCGCCTTCCTCTCCAACGCGGTGGTGGGCGAATTGGCGAGCCAGGCGACCGCGTGGCGCTGGAAGCTGGGCGTGCCGGCTTTGCCTGCTTTGCTGTTCCTGGGTCTGCTCTTCCGCATTCCCGACAGCCCACGCTGGCTGATCGCGCGCGGACGCGAAGCCGAAGCGCGGGCTGGGCTGGAACTGATCGGCGTGCCCCATCCCGAGGCCGAACTGAAAGCGATCCGTGAAGGCATCCAGGCCGAGGCGGAGACGCGCACGTCGCGACTGTCCTGGACCTTGCACCGCAAGCCGATCCTGCTCGCGGTATTGCTGGCGGGTTTCAACCAGCTCGCAGGCATCAACGCGATCCTCTATTATTCGAACGATATCTTCCATGCAGCGGGCTATGGCCGGCTTTCGGCCGACCTGCAGACGATCGCGGTCGGCGCGACAAATCTGGTCTTCACATTGGTCGGTCTCGCCTTGATCGATCGGCTCGGACGCAAGACGTTGCTGCTGATCGGCGCGCTCGGCATGGCACTCTGCCTTGCGGTAGTAGCGGCGATTTTCTGGGGCGTGCTGCCCAAGACCCTGCTCATCGTGATGCTGGTCGGCTACATCGCCTTCTTCGCGCCGAGCCAGGGGGCGGTGATCTGGGTCTATCTATCCGAAATCTTCCCGACCCGCGTCCGGGCGCGTGGCATGGGCATAGGCAGCTCGACCCACTGGCTGATGAACGCGGTGATCGCCTCGATTTTCCCGGTGGTGGCGCGCCATTCGACCGGCGCACCCTTCCTGTTCTTCGCGGCAATGATGGCATTGCAGTTCGTGGTGGTGCTGGCATTTTTCCCGGAAACCAAAGGCGTCGCGCTCGAAAAGATGGATGCGCGGATGGAGAAAGCATGATGCGGAAGGCGGTAGTGGCGGCGTGCGTAGGAAGCCTGATCGGAAGCGCGGCATCGGCGCAGATCGCGCTCGACCCGAACAACAAATGGTCGGTCGAGTGGAACAACCGGCTCGGCACCGACTTCCCATACCTCGCCCGCTACAGGGAGGCTAATGCCGCGCTCGTGCCCGTGCCAAAGCACCCCCGCATCGTCTTCATGGGCGATTCCATCACCGAGAATTGGGCGAATATGGCGGGCGATTTCTTCACCGCCGAACGGATCGGCCGCGGCATCAGCGCCCAGACCACGCCGCAAATGCTGCTCCGCTTCCGGCAGGACGTAATCGATCTTCATCCGGCGGTGGTGCACATCATGGCGGGCACTAACGATATTGCCGGCAACACCGGACCGATGACGCCGGAGCAGACGCAGGCCAATATCCGCTCGATGGTCGAGCTGGCGCATGCGCACGGCATCCGCGTCATTCTCGCCTCGGTCCCGCCCGCGGACCAGTTTCCGTGGAAGCCGGGTCTGGATGCCGCCAACAAGATCGCGGCGATGAACGCCTGGATCAAGGCCTATGCGGCGCGGTCGGGCTGCGTTTACGCGGATTATTGGAGCGCGTTGAAGCAGGCCAATGGCCTGGGCATGCGCGAAGGGCTGTCCTCCGATCATGTCCATCCGACCGTGGCCGGCTATAAGGTGATGCAGCCCATTACCGAGGCGGCGATCAGGCGCGCGCTGGCGATGCCCGCTCCGCGCAAGACCGCGGTCGAATGATGTTGGTCGCCGCCCTCGCGCTCGCCGCCGCGCTCCCCGACGTCGTCGTCCAGACCGACGCCGGCAAGATTGCGGGCGAGGCCACGCCCGACGGGCGGCACCTGTTCCGCGGCATCCCCTTTGCGCAGCCGCCGGTCGGCGATCTGCGCTGGAAACCGCCGCTGCCGACCAAGCCTTGGACGGGCATTCGCGACGCCACCCGCTCCGGCCCCGGCTGCATGCAAATCGATTATGGCTGGAACCACGGCAATGCCGTCAATCAGTCGGAGGATTGCCTCTACCTGGAGGTGGTTTCGCCGAACATGAAACCCGCCCGCCCGCAGCCGGTGATGGTATGGATCCATGGCGGCGGCAATCGCGCGGGCGGCGCGATCGGCACGATTGAATCCGATCTCGGCAAACATGTCGTGCTGGTCAGCATCCAGTACCGGCTGGGCGCGTTCGGCTTCCTGTCGCACGCAGCACTGACCGCGGAATCGCCGCGTCATAGTTCGGGCAATTACGGCCTGCTCGACCAGCAGGCGGCCTTGCGCTGGGTGCAGACCAATATCGCGAAGTTCGGCGGCGATCCGCGCAACGTCACCATTTTCGGCGAGAGTGCGGGCGCGCAGGATGTCGGCCTGCAATATCTCTCCCCGCTCGCGCGCGGTCTGTTCGCCAAGGGGATCGAGGAGAGCGGCACCGCCGGCTTCGGTATGCCGCCGCGCACGCTCACCCAGAACGAGGCGATCGGCGAGACCTTGGTCACGCTGGCGGGCGCGCCGGCGCATGCCGACGTGGTAGCCCTGCGCAGGATTCCGGCCGACGCCATCCTCCAGGCTACCGAGAAGACGCCCCTGCCCGAGGTCGGCGACAACTCCTATATCTGGCTGCAGGCGGTGAATGACGGCTGGGTGCTGACCGAAACGCCCGCGACCACGCTGGCGCGAACCGGCGGTGCACCGCTTCCGCTCATCATCGGCAGCAATGCGCGCGAGCTGGAAGCCTTTCACGATACGGCGCAACTCGCCAACGCGATCGACAAGACCTTCGGCACCAATGCCGCCGCCGGCCGCGCTTATTACGACAAGCTCACGCCCGATCCGCGCCGCGGCGGCGTGTTGCTACAGGCCGCGACCGACCTGGCCTTCGCCTGCCCCGCCGACGTGGTCGCGGCGGCGCACAGCAAGGCGGGACATCCGACCTGGCAATATGAATTCGATTATGCGCTGCCGGGCCAAGAGGTGTCGCACAGTTACGAGATCCGCTTCGCGATGGGCGCACCGGCCGCCTTCCCGCCTGGTGCGCCACCACTCGAAAGCTATTGGATCAACTTCGCGCGCACCGGCGACCCCAACGGGCCCGGCCTGCCGCGCTGGGAGCCTTATGCGCCCGCCAAGGCATATATCAGCTTCGGGGACGGCAAATGGGAGATGAAGGCTGACCTACGTGGCGAGGTCTGCCGGTCGCGGACTGCCCCATAACCTAGTCCGTTCGCCCCGAGCTTGTCGAAGCGCTGTCCTTGTCTTGGGCCGAAGAAGTGCAGCCCCCTTCGACTGCCTGCCAAGGCAGGCGCTCAGGACAGGCTCCGACAAGCTCAGGGCGAACGGTGTGGGCTCAGCCTTCCGCTGGCCACAGATGCGCGGCACCGCGTACGCCCGAGCTGTCGCCCCATTTCGCCGGAACGATCTTCGCGTCCCAGCCGTCGCTGAAGGTATAGCGATTGATGACGGGCTGGAGCCGGTCATAAAGTTCGGTCACGTTCGACATGCCGCCGCCGAGCACGAAGCAATCGGGGTCGATGATATTCGCGATCATCGCCATGCCGCGACCAAGGCGGTCGATATAATCGTCGAGCGTGGCGCTGGCCACGGGATCGCCGCTGCGCGCGAGCGCGATGATCTCGGAGCCCCTGGGGCGGGCGCCGGTGCGACGCTCATAATCGTCGCCGAGGCCGGTGCCGGAAATCCAGCGCTCAAGGCAGCCGGAAAGGCCGCACCAGCAATTCGGGCCGGGAAACTCGTCCTCGCGCGGCCAGGGCAAGGGCGTATGCCCCCACTCCCCCGCAATGCCGTTCGCACCCGAAATCAGCTTGCCGTCGACCACCACGCCGCCGCCACAACCTGTGCCTATGATGATCGCGAAGGTTACGCGCGCGCCCGCCGCAGCCCCATCCTTCGCCTCGGACAACGCCAGACAATTGGCGTCATTGTCGAGCCTGATCTCGCGGCCGAGCGCCTTTTCCAGATCCTTCTGGAACGCGCTGCCGTTGAGATAGGTCGTGTTGGCGTTGCGCATCACGCCCGTCCGCGGCGAGATCGAGCCCGGCACGCCGATCCCGATCGAGCGCGCCTTACCCGTTTCCTTTTCCACCTGCGCGACCAGATCGACCACGGCCTGTACCGCATCGCCATAATTGTCCGGCGTAGGGATGCGCTGGCGCGTCACGAACGCGCCTTCCATGTCGAGCACGGCGGCCTCGATCTTGGTGCCGCCGAAGTCGATGCCGATCTGGCTCACGCTTATCTACTCCCTGGTCCCGGCGATCAGTGCGAGCTGACCGCGGGATCGGCTTCCTGCACGATCCGCGCCCTGCCCGCGGCGAGCGCGAACAGGGTGATCAGGATGTAGCAGGCCATCGGCACAAGGAAGGCGGTCGAGCGGCTCGCGGTCATGTCCGCCACCTTGGCGAAGACGAGCGGCATCAGGGCGCCGCCGACGATCGCCATACAGAGCAGGCCTGACGTGGCCGGTGCGGGCGCGGTCGAGCGTTCCAGCGTCAGCGTGAAGATCACCGGGAACATGATCGAGTTGAACAGGCCGATCGCGATGGCGAGCGTCGCTGCGGGATGGCCGCTGATCTGGCTGACCGTAAGGCAAAGTAATGCCGCCACGCCGGCCACCAATGTCAGCAGGCGGTTGGCCGGTACCACGGTCAGCAAGCCGCTGCCGACGAAACGGCCAATCATCGCACCGAGCCAGTAAAGGCTGACCAGCTTGCCAGCCTCCGCTGCCGTGATGGCGAGGATGCTGGGCTGTTCGAGGAAGTTGACCATGGTCGACCCGATCGACACTTCGGCACCGACATAGAGGAAGATCGCGCCCGCCCCCAACAAAGCCCACTTCGATCCGAGCGCCTGACCGACGCCGCCCGCATGGCTTTCCAGATTGGGCGCGGCGTTGGTGATGCGGTCGCGCACGCTGAACAGGAAGATCGCCAGCAGCACGATCACCGCGGCGATGAAATAATAAGCGATGTCGATCCGGCCGAGCGATTCCGCAATCTTGGCCTCGGTCGGCTCGCCACCGGCGAAGAGGCCACCCTGCAGAAGGGTATGCGCGGCGAGATACGGGCCGATTACGGTGCCGAACGAATTGAACGCCTGGCTGAGCACGAGGCGGAAGTGCGATTTCTCGGGCGCGCCCAGCACCGCCGACAATGGATTGGCGGCGACCTGAAGCAAGGTGATGCCGCTCGCGATCACGAACAAGGCGACCAGCACGATCGAGTAAGAGCGCACATGCGTCGCGACCGGCATGAGCAGGCACCCGACAACCATGATGCCGAGCGCAAGGATGATCGAGCGGGCCGACCCCAATTTTTGATCGACCGCCGCCGCCGGCAGCGAGACCACGAAATAGGCCATGAAGAAAGCGAACTGGGTGAGGAAGCTCTGGGTGTCGGTGAGCGTGAATATCTCCTTCACCGCCGGCAGCAGGATGTCGTTGACCGACGTCACTGCGCCCCAGATGAAAAAGAGCGTCGTCACATAGACGAATGCGAGCCCCTGCCGCGGTGCGCTGCTAGCCAAGATCCCCTCCTCTGCCGGCACGTATCGCCGCGCTTTTGCCGTTCCCTAATCAGGCGGAGCGAATTCTGAAAGAGATTTTATTAAATCTCAGCGGCCCGCCTGCATCAAAGCAGACTCCGTCGGCAGCACCCTGTCAAGGAATGGAAGGATCGCGGCGCCGATCGCGGGCGCGTCGCTGGAGGTCGCGGCGCGCATCATCGGCGCGATCGCGGGCGCCCGTACGGTGGCAAGCGCGGTTTCGAGCCGTGCGATCAAAGCATCGATCAGGGCGGCAGGCAGGCGCCCGCCGATCAGCACCGCCGCCGGATTGACCAGGCAATTGACCGCGACCAGGGGCTCAGTGAGCGAGCGAGCGGCATCGTCCAGCCATTGCCGGACGACAGGCATGTCCTCCGACAAGGCATCGATCGACTCGACCTTCTCGCCGGCCTCTTCCAGCCGCGCGAGCAAGGCGGACAGCGACACCGTGTCCTGCACCGTGGCGCCGGGCCGGCCCGCGGTCGCGTCGGGCAGGAAGCCGATCTCGCCGCTGCGGTGCGTCGCGCCACGCGCGTAGTTGCCGTCGATCACCAGCCCGCCGCCGAGCCCCGCGCTGATCAGCACATAGAAAAAGCTCGACTGGGTCAGCCCGCTGCCGAACTGCGCCTCGCCGATCGCGGCGGCAGCGGCGTCATTGTCGATATGAACGGGCAGCGGCAGCACCTCGCGCACCAGTCCCGCGACATCGAGATGATTCCAGACCTCGTAGCCTTCGGGGCGATGCGGCAGTGCGACACTGCCGAGATCGTCGGGCAATGCGATGCCGACGCCGATCAGCCGCTGCTCGTCGATCTCGCCCGATGCGCGGATCGCCTCGACCTCGGTGCGCAGGCAGGCCAGCACATGCTCCGGCATCGCGAAGCTGATCTCCTTCACCGCGCGCGTGCGCACATTGCCGGCCAGATCGAGCGTGACGATGGTGTAGTGATCGCGGTCGATATTGATCCCGATGGTGAAGGCACCATCGGGATTGACGCGCAGCCGGAGCGCAGGCTGGCCGCGCAGGCCGAAACGGCGGCCCGCTTCGGCAATCAGCCCGAGGTCGAGCAGGCGCTTGGTGATGTTGGCGATCGTCGGCGCGGTCAGGCCGGTGATGGTGGCGAGCTCAGCGCGGGTGGTTTCGTCCGCCACGCGGATGGCTTGCAGCACGATGCGCTGATTATAATCGGCGGCGCGTTCGAGGTTGGTACCCGACAGGCTGCTGACCAGCCGCGTGCCGCGATCGTCACCGCCGATCCTGCCCTGCGTGGCCATATTGTCCTGTACCGCGCTCAAAAGACGCATCCTCCCCTCGCCGCTCCCCAACGGCGGCTCATCGCTAGCCGGTTTGCCCCGCGAAATCACGCGAATATCGCCGTGNAAGCGGTGTCAGGAAAGATAAATGCAATTTGCATTCTTTATTATTGACACAGGCGTAACGGAGTCCGAATAGGCCCCTCGCGCTATAAGCGGCGGGACAGCCGCGTGGTTGGGAAGAGGTTGTCAGGGCACGGTTTTCGCCGTTTTGCCCGTCCCCTTTTCGCAACCATTTTCCGGGCGCCGAAAAGGGATCGACTCTCGTGAAGGCAACCACCCAAAAGACACGCGCCGGCCTGCTGGCAGCCGCCTCCCTGATGGCGATGCTGCCCGCTGCGGCGCTCGCCCAGCAAACGGCGCCAAGCGCCGATCCGGCCGCCGCGGCGCCCGCCGCCGACTCCGAACAGGAAGTCGTCGTCACCGGCATCCGCGCCGCCCAGCAACGCGCGGTCAACATCAAGCGCAACGCTGCCTCGGTGGTAGATGCGATCTCGGCCGAGGATATCGGCAAGCTGCCCGACGTCACCATCTCGGACTCGCTGCAGCGCATCCCGGGCGTACAGATCCGCCGCGACGCCGGCGAAGGCTCGACGATCAATATCCGCGGCCTGCCGCAGGTGACCACCTTGCTGAATGGCGAGGAATTCCTCGGCGCCGCGTCGATCACCGCCGTGCAGCCCAATTTCAACGACATTCCGTCGCAGCTTTTCTCCGGTGCGGATGTGATCAAGTCGGCAACCGCGAACCTGCTCGATGCGGGCATCACCGGCACGGTCAATCTGCGCACCCGCCGTCCGTTCGATCTGAAGAGCGGCCTCACCGCCGCCGCGACCGTTGAGGGCGACTATGGCGACCGGGTCAAGAAATACGACCCCAACGTCAACGGCCTGCTGAGCTGGCACAATGACACGTTCGGCGCTTTGATCTCAGCGGCTTATTCGGACGTTCGGCTGGCCAACCTGCATAACGGCATCCAGGAAGGCTATGGCGCGACGCTGCACAATGAAGGCCTTGCCGATGCGACCTCGAATGGCGGCTTCTCGCCCGCCATCCGCCCGCACGGCACCGCAGTCGCGGGCGGGATCGACATCAATGGCGATGGCGACGCGAACGATGCCTTCATCGTGCCGCAGGGCTTCACCGCATGGGACCGCGTCAACGAGCGCAAGCGCCTCGGCATCAACGGCTCGTTCCAGTGGAAGATCAACGACGCGCTGACGCTGACCGCCGACGGCTTCTTCACGCGCCAGAGCGAATATGACCGCACCGCCGGCATCCAGATGCAGGACGTGAACTGGCAGGCGGCGGAGTTCGTGCCCGGCCAGAGCCGGGACACCGGCGCGATCGTCAACGGTTATCACGTCAACACCACGCAGGTGTACGATTACGACCTCGGCAACTTCGATTCCTATTCGCAACTCGACCACTACAAGTCGCAGTCGCAGAACTACAATGCCGAGCTGAAGTGGGACAATGGCGGCCGCTTCAAGGCCACGGTGCGCGGCATCTACGGCAAGGCGTATCAGGATTACGACCAGAGCTATAACCAGTTCAGCCTGTCCAACGGCCTGCAGTGGCAGCCGGGCGGCGTCGGCCATTACCCGGCCTCGCTGGGCGGCAACCGCGTGTTCAATGCGAATGGCTATACGGTCAACACGATCGCGGGGGCGAACTCGCTGCCGGTCACCGTGGACTATAGTGGCAACCAGCCGAGCTTCACCCTGCCGAGCCAGCTCACCAGCGAGATCGGCAATATCGACGATTACGCGCTCAAGACGATCTCGTCCGAAGGCAATTACCGCCGCAAGGGAAGCATCAAGCTCGTCCGCGGCGACGCCAGCTACGAAGTGAATGACGCGCTCACCGTCGAATTCGGCGCGCGCTACAGCGATCGCAGCGTATCCAACTATGCTTTCGATCGCGCAGCGCCGCTATACGGCAGCAATGGTGCCACCAACGGCACAGGCTGCCTGGTCAAGTGGAAGGCGTTCGACGTTCCGGTGAGCGACTCCACTTGCTCGGCCGGCGATGCGGCAGGCTTCTACACGGCGGGGCTGACCCGCAAGGCGAGCGACTCGTCGTTCGGCGGCCAGGTCAAGCAGTACAACCTGCCGGGCCAGGGCCTGCCGTCGCTCTACGTTCTCGATCCGCACGCGATGGATAAGGTGCTGGATTTCCAGAACAGCTTCTACCCGGGCAACGTCGAGGTCGAAAATCCGGGTTCGTCCTACGCGGTGGGGGTCAAGCAGACCTCGGGTTATATTCAGCTCGACGGCAAGGGCGAGCTGTTCGGCATGCAGGTCCATGCCAATGGCGGCCTGAAGGTGATCGATACCCGCCTCGACATCACGCAATTCGTGACGGGCTCGCCGCAGCCTTACGGGCTCGCCAACCTGCCCAACGGCACGGTCGAGACCAAGCGCGGCTTCACCGACTTCCTGCCGTCGTTCAACGCAGCCTTCGATCTGACCGACAATCTCAAGCTGCGCGTCGCTTTCTCGCGCACGATGACCCTGCTCAATCTCGATCAGTGGGGCGGCGGCCTGACCCCGAACTATGCGATCGACACGAGCAATCCGGGGGCGCCCGTGTTCCGCGTGACGGGTGGCAGCTCGAGCGGCAATCCGCGGCTCGACCCGTGGCGTGCGTCCAACTTCGACGGATCGCTCGAATGGTATTTTGGTCGCGCCAGCCTGATCAGCGTCGGTGCCTTCTACATCAACGTCGACAGCTTCATTCAGAGCGGGTCGATCGTTCGTACCGACCTGCCTGACAATGATGGCGTGGTGCGCAATCGCACCGTGTCGATCAGTACGCCGGTGCAGGGCGCGGGCGGCACACTCAAGGGTATCGAGGCCGAGGCGAAATTGTCGCTCAAGGACTTCAGCTTCGTACCCGATTTCCTGGGGGGCTTCGGCGTCGACCTCAACGCGACGCTCTCGCCCTCACACACCAACCAGCACGATTTGGCCGGACGGGTGATCCCGTTCCAGGATAACTCGAAGTACCAGACCAATGCTGCGCTCTTCTACGAGGCGCATGGACTTTCTGCGCGCGTCGCGTGGAATTACCGTTCCAAGCGTGCGGCCCAGTCCGACTTCGGCGGGATTACGGGTCTGGAGCTGTACCAGGCGCCGACCAATTATGTGGACGCAAACATCAGCTACGACATCAACCCGCATCTGACGGTCTACGTCCAGGGTTCGAACCTGACCGGCGAGTATGAGAAATACTACCTCACCTGGAAGGACGAGAAGGCGTACAACAATCTGTACGAGCGCCGTTACGCCGCGGGCGTGCGCGTGAAGTTCTAACCCCTACCCCTCCCCGCCCTGCGAGCGGGTCCTTGCCCGCCCTGGTTTCGGCCAGGGCGGGTATTTTCTTTTCCGCCTTCAGCGGACATGGAGCGCGCTTATGGCCAGTGCAGACCCGATCCGGTCGATCGTCATTGCGGGCGGCGGCACCGCCGGCTGGATGGCGGCGGCGGCGCTTTCGCGCCGGCTGGAACGGCACGATATCGCGATCACGGTGGTGGAATCGAGCGCGATCGGCACGGTCGGCGTGGGCGAAGCGACCGTTCCCGGTATCCGCGACTTCTTCCGCGACATCGGCACCAGCGCGACCGAGGTGATGAAGGCCACCAACGGCACCGCCAAGCTTGGCATCGAATTCGAGAATTGGCGCCACGACGGCCACCGCTTCTTCCATCCGTTCGGCCTTTACGGCGCACCCTCGCGCGGGGTGCAGTTCCATCAATATTGGCTGAAGATGCGCGCCGCCGGGCGCGAGACGCCGCTCGGCGACTATTGCCTCGCCACGCAGCTCGCCGAGGCCGATCTCTTCATGCCGCCGCCCGAGGCGCCGCAGAGCGACCTGGGCGTGTTCGACTGGGCGGTGCATTTCGAGGCAGCGAGCTTCGCGCGCTTCCTTGCGGGGCGTGCGGCCGCACAGGGTGTCAGGCACATCGATGCGAAGATCGAGGGTGTCGAACTGGACGGCGAAAGCGGCAATATCGCCGCGCTCAAGCTCGACGACGGGCACCGGATCGTGGGCGATCTGTTCATCGACTGCACGGGCTTCCGTGCGCTGCTGATCGGACAGGCTTTGGGCGCCGCCTATCTCGATTGGAGCCACATATTGCCGTGCGACCGCGCCGTGGCGATGCCGTGCGCGCGCAGCGGACCGCTCACCCCTTACACGCGCTCGACCGCGCTGAAGGCGGGCTGGCAATGGCGGATTCCGCTGCAGAGCCGGGTTGGCAACGGTTATGTCTACGCGAGCGCGCATATCTCCGACGACGAGGCGGCGGCGACGCTCCGATCGCGGCTGGAGGGCGAGGCGCTGGGCGAGCCTAACCTGATCCGCTTTACCACCGGCAAGCGCGAACGCGTGTGGGTCAAGAATTGCATCGCCTTGGGGCTCGCTTCGGGTTTCATCGAGCCGCTCGAATCGACCAGCATCACCCTGATCCAGACCGGGATCGAGCGGCTGATCGACTTCTTCCCCGACCGCAATTTCGATCCTGCGCTGAGCACCGAATATAACCGCATCGCGACACAGGAATATGAGCGGATCCGCGATTTCCTGCTCTATCACTACTGGGGCAATGGCCGGCATGGCGAGCCCTTGTGGGATGCGGTCCGCGCGCAACAATTGCCCGAAGACCTACAGCGCAAGATCGATCTCTGGAGATCGCGCGGGCGCTTCGTGCGCTATCTGTGGGAAAGCTTCGCCGATCCGAGCTGGCTGTCGCTCCATGTCGGGCTCGGCCTGATTCCTGATCAATATGATCCGCTGGCCGATTTCTTCAGCGTCGAGGATCTGGACAATGCCTTCGCCAAGATGCGCGAGGCGGTGGGGCGCGCCAAGGCGCTCGCCATCCCGCACGAACAATTCATCGAACAAAATTGCCGGGCGGGAGGCGCTGCCGGCGATCTTCGCTAACGCCGCGCCGATGGTCCGGAGCGTGGGCTCGGCACCATTCCGGAACACAATGGTCCGCCTGGCGACTTCTTCAGCGAGGACAATCTTGACAACGCATTCGCCAAAGTGCGCGAGGCGATTGTGCGGCCGGAGCGCCGGTCTTGTCGCACGAACAGTTTCAATGCGCCCGGATTTAGGAGGAAGGATATGGCCCGCTGGATCGCCGCTCTGACGGCATTGCTGCTGCCGATGGCCGCGATCGCGCAGGATGCAGACCCCAACCACGTGCCACCCTCGCTCGATCCGAAGCGCACCGCCAACGGGCTCGCTTTGACCCCGCCGATGGGCTGGAACAGCTGGAACAAGTTTGCGTGCAACGTCAACGAAGCGACGATCCGCGCCACCGCCGATGCGATCGCGTCGAACGGCATGAAGGATGCGGGCTATCAGTATATCGTGATCGACGATTGCTGGCACGGCGCGCGCGATGCCAATGGCTTCATTACCGAGGACAAGGCGCGCTTCCCCTCCGGCATCAAGGCGCTCGCCGATTACGTCCATTCCAAAGGGCTGAAGTTCGGCATCTATTCCGATGCCGGCGCGAAAACCTGCGGCGGGCGGCCTGGCAGCCAGGGGCACGAGTATCAGGACGCGATCCAATATGGCCGCTGGGGCGTCGATTATCTCAAATATGATTGGT
>JGI24737J22298_10000609_pt1 | contig 12628 bp, 6 predicted proteins | sample KBSCornC3_FD_22298 | JGI IMG/M metagenome (IMG submission 22298) | reverse complement strand
GGTCGGCAATGGCGGGGCGGATCGGCTCGACGGTGGAGCGGGTAACGATATTGCCGACTTTTCGACCCGAACAAGCGCGGTGGTGGCGGACCTTGCCGCAGGCACGGCTTCGGACGGGGTGAGCCTGATCGCGATCGAGGGTCTGGTCGGGTCGGCGTTCGACGACGTGCTGAACGGCGATGCGGGCGACAACTGGCTGGTCGGCGGCAAGGGCGCTGACCTTATCAATGGGCGCGATGGCCTCGATACCGCCGATTATTCGGGCTCGGCGGCGGCGGTGCAGGTCGACCTTGCTCTGTCGGTGCAGGGCGGCGCCGGCGATGCGGCGGGCGATCGGCTGACGAGCATCGAAGCGCTGGTCGGCTCGGCTTTCGATGATTCGCTGACCGGCGTGGAGGCTGCCGAGGCGTTGTACGGCGGCGCGGGCAACGACCGGCTCGAAGGGCGCGGCGGCGACGATCTGCTTCAGGGCGGCGCGGGCGCCGATGTGCTGATCGGCGGGGCGGGTGTCGATACGGTCGACTATAGCGCCAACGCGGTTGCCATCTCGATCAACCTCCAGACCGGCATGAGCAGCGGCGGCGATGCCGAGGGTGATCGGTTCGACGGGGTCGAGCATTTTATCGGTACCGGCTTTGCTGATACGATCATCGGCGACGGGGCGGACCAGATTTTGACCGGCGGCGCGGGCGGTGACCGGCTGGACGGGGCCGGCGGCTTCGACATCGTGGACTATGCAGGCAGCGCCGCCGGCGTGAAGGTCAATCTGGCGACCAATATCCTATCGGGCGGCGATGCGCAGGGCGACAGTCTCGCCGGGATCGAGGGCATCGTGGGTAGCGCCTTCGCCGACACGTTGACCGGCGACGCGAACGCCAACCGGCTCGAGGGCGGCGCGGGCACCGACGCGCTGGACGGAGGCGCGGGCGCGGACGTGATGATCGGCGGCACCGGCGACGACTCCTACGTAGTCGACAATGCCGGCGATCAGGTGATCGAGGCGGTCGGCGGCGGGAACGACATCGTGCGCACCAGCCTGTCCTCGCTGACGCTCGCCGATGGCGTCGAGGATCTCAGCTATAGCGGCAGTGGTGGCTTTACCGGCACCGGCAATGCGCTCGATAACAGCCTCTACGGCAAGGCGTCGGACGACTCTCTCTACGGGCTCGACGGCGACGACAAGCTGGTCGGCGGCGCGGGTGCGGACCTGCTCGACGGCGGGGCAGGGCGCGATCAGGTCGACTATACCAAGTCCACTGCGGTCACCGTGAACCTTGCCACCAACGTCAATCACGGCGGCGAGGCCGAGGGAGACCGGCTGGTTGGCATCGAGACCGTGATCGGCTCCAACTATTCCGACAGCATCACCGGTAGCGATGATCCGCTGCTCGGTGACATCCTCTATGGGCGGGGTGGCGACGATCTGCTGGTCGGCGGGGCAGGTGACGATCAGCTCGATGGCGGCGGCGGCAACGACGTGATGCGCGGCGGCACCGGCAACGACCTCTATATCGTCTACGAGGCTGGCGATCAGGTGATCGAGGCGGCGGGAGAGGGGCGGGATCGCATCCGCACCGCCGCGACCAGCTACACGCTCGGCGCCAATATCGAAGAGCTGGTCTATACCGGAACGATCGGCGCGACGATGACCGGTAATGCGCTCGACAATTTCATTGTAGGCAGCGGCGGTGAGGATCGGCTGGCCGGCGGAGACGGCGCGGACATGCTGCGTGGTGGGGCGGGTGGCGACGTGCTCGACGGCGGCACNGGGTCGGACACGGTGGATTATACGGGCTCGCTCGGCGGCGTGCTGGTCAATCTGCGTACCCAGACGGCGAGCGGCGGCGATGCCATGGGCGACATGTTGGTCAGTATCGAGAATGCGCAGGGCTCGGCCTTTGCCGATGTGCTGCTGGGCAGCGCTGGCGCCAATGTGCTGACCGGCGGCGACGGCGACGACGCGCTCTCCGGCGACGACGGCAACGACACGTTGCGGGGAGGCACCGGCGCCGACCGGCTCGATGGCGGCAAGAATGAGGACATGCTCTATGGCGATGACGGTGGCGATACGCTGTACGGCGGGCAGCAGACCGACCGGTTATATGGTGGCGCGGGCAACGATCTTCTGATCGGGGATACCGATTGGGTCTCGTCCCTTGCCGCCAGGGACACGCTCGACGGCGGTGATAGCGACGACATCTTGATCGGCGACGGATTGAACATGACGGCGACCGGGGTCGGTGGCGCGGACACGCTGATCGGCGGGCTCGGCAACGACGTGCTGTACGGCGACGCGGTGAACATGGCGGCTGGCGCGCGGGGCGGGGCGGACAAGCTGACCGGCGGCGCGGGTGCGGACCGCTTTGTCTTCGCGCCCGGCTCCGGCGCCGATGAGATCACCGACTTCACCCGCGGCGGCGCCGAGGCCGACCATATCGATCTCAGCGCCTTCGACATCGCCTATGAGGCGCTGCACTTCACCACGAGCAGCGCGGGGGTGACGATCCAACTGGGCGGCACCGATACGATCTTCGTGCGCGGCGTCACCGCGCTCGATCAGGCGGACTTCATCTTCGGCTGAGCCTCGGGCCAACCGTGCGGCGTGCCTTCGTGCGGGAAGGTGATTGATATGAGCGCCCTCTCCCCTCAGGGACATTAGCCGAAGACAAAATCGTCGGGGGAAAACCCCTGCGCGCCGCGGACGAATATGCTGTCGGTGCCCATGGAAATGCGAACTCCGTCCGCACTCGTGGCGAAATTGAGCTGCTCATAAGCGATGTCGAAGGCGCTGAGATCGATATGGTCCGCGCCGGGGGTAAAGTCGGTGATCTCATCGGCGCCGGAGCCGGGCGCGAACACGAACCAGTCAGCGCCCGCGCCACCCTCGAGCAGGTCGTTGCCGCCGCCGCCTATCAGGTGATCGGTGCCGCCGCCGCCATAAAGCTTGTCGGCGCCTCCGGTCACCATTGCGGTTGACGTACGGCCGTCGCCATAGAGCCAGTCATTGCCGTCGCCGCCGTCCAGCGTGTCAGCACCACCCCTGGCGTTATCCGTCATCACGTCACCATCGCCGATCAGGATGTCGTCGCCCGCGCCACCGGTCAGCCGGTCGCTGCCCCCTTTGCCGCTGGCATAGATATTGGTCGCATCGCCGATCAGCAGGTCGGCATCGTCTCCGCCGTCGAGCCGGTCGTTGGCGCCCTGGCTGCTCAGCCATTCCTGGTCGCCGACCAGCCGATCGGCGCCCGTGCCGCCGTCGAGCCAGTCCGACTGCCAGCCGCCGAGCAGNATGTCGGCNCCNGNCTGGCCCNGGAGCAGATCCTCGCCATTGCCGCCCGCGAGNGAATCGTCNCCCGAATTGCCGGCAATGGCGTCATTGGCGGCAAGCCCTCCCAGCGTATCGCTGCCCGCGCCNCCGATCATCGTGTTGGCGAGCGCGTTGCCATTGCCNGTGAAATCGGCGGCNCCGCGGCGGATCAGTTCCTCNACATTGCCGGGGAGCGTGTAGNTGTCGAGCGTCGTCTCGACCCGGTCGAACCCNGCNTCGGCGGCTTCGGTGATCCGGTCGCCGGTGTTGTCGACAAGGAAGATGTCATCGCCCGCGGTGCCAAGTAGCGTGTCCGCCGTTGCCGTGGCGGGCAAAGGCAGCAGCGCGATATAGTCGGTCGCGCCAGGCGACGCGCTGCCCTGATCGACGGTCAGCGTTTCGTGGATCGTCTCCGCACCGCTGAGGCCGGGGAGCGAATCGCTGGTGGCGAGCGTCGAGAGCTCGGACCGGGTGATCTCGACGTCCTGCAAGGTGAGATGCCCCTGCGAGGAGATCACCTTGGTGCGCGATCCGGCATCATCAAAGTGCCCGCCGATCACGGTGACGTTGGCGGCGTCGTCGAGCCAGAGCTGGTTCTGCTCGGAAATGCCGCCGCGCAGCACCGGGTTCAGACCGACCGAGTCGATCAGCGTCGCGTCGCCCCAGAGCCGGTAGTTGCGGCCATTCTCTTCGCTGAGCGCGCGGACGAGCACGGTGTCATTCGACTTGAGATCGTAGCCGCCGTCGCTGTTGCCGCGCGCGACCGTGTCGATGAAGCGCACGTCATAGACACCGCGCTCGCTCGCGAAGCCGTCGCCGTTGAAATAGGCGCCGGCGGTGCTTTGGACATTCTCCATCACCACCTGGCTGAGCGTGACGTTGTGGACGGTGCCGTCGAGATGGACGCCTTCGGGCAGGTCGTCGCCGGTTTGCCCGGCCATGTCCGCCGTGACGTTGTCGATCACCACGTTGTTGGTATCGTATTGGAGACGGATCGCGGCCCTGGAGAAGCCCTGCACGTCGACGTCGCGGATCGTCAGCCCGGTGATCGTCGCGGTACCCGAGGGCGCGCTGGAATAATCCTCGAAGAAGCGGCGGACATTGTTCGCGTCGACACCCTCGATATGGAGATTGCTGAGATCGGCGGTGGCGCGGAAGGCCGTGCCGACATTGTCGATCCGCAGGTCGCGGAATTCAAGATTGTCCGCACCCGTGCCGAGTTTGAACAGCTCGTTGCCGGAGGCATCGCCCGCCTGCCAGTCAATCGGGCGCGAACCGGTGAACTGCGCGGCCATCGCATTCCCGCCGGAATCGATGCCGCGCACGACCACTGGCTGGCCCTCCGCCCCGCCGTGGGTGAGCGCGAGGATGCCGGTAACGTTATAGTCGCCCTGGTCCGCCAGCAGCAGCACCTCGCCCCCCGGCCCCGCCTTTCCGATCAGCGTGTTGAGCGAACCGATCGAGGCAGCGTTGTTGATGTCGCCGCCGCTTTTGTCCCCGGATCCGGCGGGCGAGATATACAGGCTTGGCATGGCGAATCCCCTGCTGTTGCACGAGGTTAACCTCGATCAAGTCGCAATGCTGCACGGAAGCTTGGTTAAGCCAACATCATGCTGATAATCGGTGAGATTATCGCGATGGACCGTCGTGGACCAGGGTATGCGCCGGGAGCGCTACTAACCGTCTCGATGCGCGCTCGGCAAATACGAGGCGCCGCCTCGGTGGTGGACGATCTGTCGGGTTGGCCCCATGACAGCCTGTGGGGCAACAACCCGGTGGCGGCCAGCAATCCAGCTGGGCGTCTCGGCGGCCAAAGCGCTCCACGCAACCGGTCCACATCCGTATGATCACCCTTGCGTTGCATTATGTCTGAGTTAAAAAGAGGCCGAACCGACTGGGAGAATGTTCCCGGGCGACCCGCGCCCCGGTTCCAAGGGAGATGGAAATGCGCCTGTTGCTTGCCGCCTTGGCTATTTGCGTTGCCGTGCCTTCGAGTTCCTATGCCATGGGCGACGAGGGGCCCGACACGGTGGTCGTGCATGGCGATCGGCCCGCTCCGAAGTTCGACCGGCATATTTTCGGCCAGTTCGCCGAGCATCTTGGCCATGGCATCTACAACGGCATCTGGGTCGGACCGCGCAGTAAGATCCCCAACATCAGGGGCTATCGCAAGGACGTGGTCGAAGCGCTCAAGGCGATCCGGGTGCCCGAGATCCGCTGGCCCGGAGGGTGTTTCGCCGACGAATATCACTGGCGCGACGGCATCGGACCACAGGCAAATCGCAAGGTCTCGATCAACACCCATTGGGGCGGGGTGACCGAAGACAATGCGTTCGGCACGCACGAGTTCATGGACTTTTCGGAGTTGGTCGGGGCCGATGCCTATGTCTCGGGCAATGTCGGCTCGGCGCCTCCGGTCGAATTGGCCGATTGGGTCCAATATATGACGTCGCCGGTCGGATCGACGCTGGCCAACGAACGTGCCGCGAACGGCCGGAAACAACCCTGGCGGCTTCCCATGGTCGGGCTCGGCAACGAGCTCTGGGGCTGCGGCGGAAGCATGCGCGCGGAATATGCCGCGGACCTGACGCGCCGCTACGGCACCTTCGTGAAGATGCCGGCGGGGCAGCAGGTCATGAAGATCGCCAGCGGCGCCAATTCGGGCGATACCGATTGGACCGACACGATGATGCGCATTGCCGGCAACAACATCGACGGTATTGGCGTGCATTATTACACGGTGCCAAACAGCTGGGAGCATAAGGGAGCGGCAACCGGTTTCGACGAGGACCAATGGGCCCGCACGCTTGCCGCGACCGTCCAGATGGACAAGATCATCACCGAACACGCGGCGATCATGGACAAATATGATCCCCGCAAGCGCGTGGCTTTGCTGGTCGACGAATGGGGGACCTGGTACGATGTCGAGCCGGGCACCAATCCCGGCTTCCTGTATCAGCAGAACAGCCTGCGCGATGCGATCGTCGCCAGCTTGAACTTCGACATCTTCGCCCGGCACACGGATCGCCTACGCGGCGCGAACATCGCCCAGATGGTCAACGTGCTCCAGTCCTTGCTTCTCACCGAGGGCGACAAAATGGTGAAGACCCCGACCTATTGGGTGTTCGACATGTACAAGGACTATCAGGACGCGACGGTATTGCCCGTCGACGTCGATGCGCCGACCTACAGCAAGAACGGCTCTTCGCTGAAGGCTGTCAGCGCCAGCGCCGTTCGCGATGCGGCAGGGGTCGTGCATGTGGGCCTCACCAACGTCGATCCGAACCGCGCCGAGACGGTTCGCGTCAAGCTTGATGGTCTCAACGTCACGCGCGTGTCCGGCCGCATCCTGACCGCCACGGCGATGGATGCGCACAATACGTTCGGCGCGCCGGATACTGTCAGGCCGGCGCCTTTTGCCGGCGCCAGGATCAGTGATCAGACGCTGAGCGTTTCGCTGCCGCCCAAATCGATCGTGATGCTGGATCTGCGCTGAGCCGGTCGGCTGAATTCCGACCTCATGAAACGCGACGCTGAGGCCGCCGAGCAATCGGCGGCCTCCTTGTTTGAGCGCAACGAAAAACTATGCGGCTTCCCGTTTCGGCAGGATCCCGTACCCGGCACCTTCCCAAAGTAGAATTGCCACCCGGATGGTGGCGCCGGACAACGTCGAGATGGCGTGGTTCCTCCCCCTCATTGCCGTCGCGACGTCACCGCCGTCGGCGGGGCCGGAGCGTGACGCCAGCGATATCGTCATCGTGGCGACGCCGCTCAACAATCGCGACGATCGCGTGCCGGCGCCGCCGGCCCAAACCGTCCTCGCCGCCGAGATCGAGCGGGCGCACGCGCTCGACATTACCGACTATCTTCGTCGCATGTCGGGCGGTGTGTTCATCAACGACGTCCAGAACAATCCGCTGCAACCCGACGTCAATTACCGTGGTTTCACCGCGTCGCCGTTGCTGGGCACGCCGCAGGGTCTGTCGATCTATCTCGATGGCGTGCGGCTCAACCAGCCGTTCGGCGATGTCGTCAGTTGGGACCTCATTCCCAAATCGGCCATCGCGCGGATAAGCATCATGCCGGGGTCGGACCCCTTGTTCGGGCGCAACTCGCTCGGCGGCGCGATCGCGATCGCGACCAGGAACGGTACGGACGATAAAGGTGTCGAACTGGAGGCGAGCCGGGGATCGTGGAACCGTCGCATGGTGGAGGCGCAGGTTGGCGGGAAGATCGGCAGAGGTGTCGACTTCTTCGCCAGCGGCGACTGGTTCGCGGAACGGGGCTGGCGTGACGCCTCGCCATCGCGGGCGTTCCAGGCATTCGGCAAGCTGCGCTGGCGCGGCGCCGACACTATCGTCTCGCTGTCGGGCAGTCATGCCGACACCGATCTCAACGGCAATGGCTTGCAGGAAATGCGGTTGCTGACAGCCGACCGTACCAGTGTCTACAGTCAGCCCGACACGACCCGGAACCGCGCCTGGTTGGCCAATGTGTCGGCCGAGCACCGCTTTTCCGACCGGCTGTCCGTTTCGGGCACGCTCTTTTGGCGGCGCATCGACACCGATACGATCAACGGCGACATCAACGACGACGCGCTGGGTGAGAATGTCTATCAACCCGATGCCGCCGAGCGGGCTGCACTGGCCGCCGCCGGCTATTCGGGATTTGCTTCGAGCGGGGAAACGCAAGCGAATACGCCATTCCCCAAATGGCGGTGCATCGCGAACATCCTGCTCGACAGCGAACCCAATGAAAAATGCGACGGGTTGCAGAACCGATCGAGGGATCGCCAGCGCGAATGGGGCGCTTCCGGCGAACTGACCTGGGAAGGGCCCCTGGCCGGCGCGCACAGCCGAACCACCTTGGGGCTTGGGTATATCCGGTCCGTCGTCGACTTCGCGCAACAGTCGCAATTCGGCTATCTCACGCCCGATCGCCGTGTCGTGACCGTCGCCGGACCGGGTGCGTTCGCCGACGGCTCGCAGGATTCCGAGAATGCCTTCGACGCCCGCGTCGATCTCAATGGCCGCACCGCGACGTTTAGCGCCTACGGACTGGAATCGCTNACCATCGGCAGGCTGACGATCGACGTGTCGGCACGGTACGACCGCACCGCAATCCGCAACCGCGACCGTATTTCGCCCGGCGGCGGCACCGGCAGCCTGGACAGCGATCAGGTGTTTGCGCGCGTCAATCCATCCGCGGCCATCCGTTGGGCGCCCGCTCGCGGGATAGTGTTCGACGCGGCACTCGGTCAGACCAGCCGCGCGCCGTCGGCGGTCGAGCTGGGCTGCGCCGACCCGGCGAGTCCATGCCGGCTGCCCAATGCGCTTGCCGGCGACCCCCCGCTCAAACAGGTGGTCGCAACGACGATGGAGACGGGAATGGGCCTGACCGTGGCGCCGTTCGCGCTACGGATCGGGCTATTTCGAACAGTCAGTCGAGACGACATCCTGTTCGTTGCCAGCGAGGCTTCGGGGTTCGGCTATTTCCGCAATTTCGGTCGCACCCGGCGCCAGGGGATCGATGTCGACCTGAGCGGCACGATCGGCCCGTTACGCGTTTCCGCACATTACACATTGCTGGACGCCACCTATCGCAGCGCGGAACTTGTCGATGGGTCGGCAAACAGCAGCGCGGATGGCGTCGCACCAGGCTTTGGCGGCACTATCGCGATCGCCAAAGGGGACCGCATTCCGTTGGTTCCGCGCACCATCTTCAAGGCGGCGATCGGCTGGGAGGTCGCGCGCTTCCTGACGCTCGACCTCGACATGATCGCCTCGTCAGGTGTGTATGCGCGCGGTAACGAGAACAACGCGCATCAACCCGACGGGGCCTATTATCTCGGGCCTGGGCGAACCGCGAGTTATGCATTGGTCAATGCGGGCGTGGAACTGAAGCCGAGCAAGACGGTGAGTTTCTTCCTCCAGGTCGGCAACCTTCTCGACAAACGTTATGCGACCGCCGCGCAACTCGCAGCGACAGGGCTCGACGTGCACGGCAATTTCGTCGCCCGGCCGTTCGCCGGCCCGGTGATCGGCGGTGAACGGCCGCTGCAATATTCGACCTTCTTCGCGCCGGGCGCACCGCGATCGCTGCGCATCGGTGCACGCATGCGCTTCTAGATTCGGTTTCGGCAAAGCTGAAACGCTCGCAGTATGGCCCTGCTAACGCTCGGGCTTGGCCGTGACGGTCGGCAGGTCCATATCACGCCAGCCGTCGAGCCCCTCCGCATACCAGCGCACGTCGCGGACGCCGGCACGCCGCAGCCGCAGCGCGGCGTTCCAGCTCATCCAGCAATCGGCGTAGCAGAAGACCACCACGGGCATCCCGCGATGGCCCGCTTGGAGGCGGCGAGCTCCTCGCGTCAGCCAGCGATCGACTTCGTCGGCGATCACGCCGCGTCCGCTGTCCGGAAACCAATGCGCGCCCGGGACCGTGCGATGCGCGTCATAAAGCGACCACCGCCCCGTTGCGGCGTCGCGAAGGCCTGCCGCCGGACTGGCATCGATGAAGATCGCGCGGTGCGTGCGCCATAGCGTCCGTACCGCCGCACCGTCGACCCGCGTCACGCCGTCGGGCGGGGCCGGCACGACACCGCGATAATGCGTCAGGCGATATCCCTGGATGGGATCGAACAGAGGCGTCGGGTCCTGCGCCAAGCTCAACCCCAGCAGTGCTGCCGCCGCGACCACACTCAAGCTCATCCGATCGGCTCCTAGGACCAAGGTGCAATGTAGCCTGGCAGACTGGGCCGGTAACTTGGCCTTTGGGAGAAGGCTGAGATGAGCAGGTTGGCGTCTTATCTGGTGGCGGCGGTGGCGATGATCGCGGCAGGCCCCGCCCAGGCGGCATTGCCGGCCGACCCGCTTGGCTCCCCGATGTGGCAACGGCTCGGCCAGACCTTGTTCGGCGACGCGCCGGTGCGGTTCGATCCGCGCGTCCGGGTGATCTTTCCTAGCATTGCCGAAAATCAGCGCCAGTTTCCGGTCGCGATCGACGCGCGCGGCATTGCCGGCGTGAAGCGGATCCTGGTGTTCGCCGACCTCAATCCGATCCCGCTGGCGGTCGACTACACCTTGGACGCCGCGCAGCCCTATTTCTCGACGCGCATCAAGCTCGACCAGCGCACGCCGGTGCGCGGGGCCGTGCAACTTGCGGATGGTAGCTGGCTGGTTTCGGGCGGATGGATCGATGCGGTGGGCGGTGGATGCTCTTTGCCGCCGATCAGCCGTGTCAAAGGCGATTGGGCGCAACACCTGGGCGAGGTGCGGGGAGTCGCCCGATGGGCCGCGGGCGGGATGCGCGTCCGTCTGGCTTTTCGCCACCCGATGGACACAGGATTGATCGACAATATTCCGACCTACAACCTCGAGGAAGTCGCGCTCACTGGCGCGGAGGGGCGCCGGTTCGGCGACTTGCGGATCGAGGCGTCGGTCGCAGAGGATCCGGAGTTTACCGTGATCGTTGACGCATTGCCGAACGAACAGGTCGTCATGGCCGGACGCGACACCAACGGCATCGAATATGCCGCGCGGCTGATGCCGGCGGCCGGTGCCGTGCCGCTGCGATGACCATGATCGATCGCCGCGCTGCGCTCGCCCTACTCGCCGCCGGCGTCGCGGCGCCGCTTCGCGCCGCGCCGCTGCGCTATAGGATCGACCCCCAGCCGATCGCGCCGGATTTGTGGGTGGTGCGTGGCGTGGATGCGCCGATCGACGATACCAATGGCGGCGCGATCGCGAATATCACGATCCTGCGTATGACGGCGGGGACGGTGCTCGTCGATTGCGGTCCGTCGCTGCGCTACGGCCGGCAGCTGAAGGCCGTGGCCGAGGCTCTGACCGGAAAACCCGTGATCCGCGTGTATCTGACGCATCTGCACCCCGACCACATCTATGGCGCGGCCGCATTCGATCGCTCGATCGTCGCGGCGACTCCCGCTTTGGCCAGATCGCTGGAAACGCTTGGCCCGAGCTTTTCGGACGGCATGTATCGTCTGCTCGGCGATTGGATGCGCGGGACCGAGTTCGCCGCGCCGGGCAAGGTGCTCGATGAAGATCACGAGACGTTCGGCGATCGCCGCCTGGATCTCTATCCGCTCGCCGGACACAGCGAGGCTGACCTTGCCATCGTGGATAGCGCAACGGGCGTGCTGATCGCCGGGGACCTGGTATTCCACGATCGCGCGCCATCCACGCCGCACGCCGATATCGCACGATGGCTGGCCTCGCTCGACCGCCTGGGGACGATCAGCCATCGGATGGTGATACCCGGCCACGGACCGATCGATCCGACGCCGGGCGCAGCCATCGACCAGACCCGCGATTGGCTATCCTGGCTCCGCGACACGCTCGATCGCGCCGTCGCAGAGGGGCTGGACGCGGTCGAGGCCGGGAACCTGGCTATCCCCGATCGTTTCGCCGCGCTGAAGGCGGCGCGCTACGAATTGCAGCGCTCGGTCGCCCATTTCTTCTCGCGAATCGAGGAACAGGCGCTGCCTCGGGTCGATCTTAGACAGTGACCGCCTGACCGCCGACCCGGTTCGCTACCAGATCGTCGACCACTGCGGGATCGGCCAGGGTCGAAGTGTCGCCCAGGCTCGATACGTCGCCCTCGGCAATCTTGCGCAGTATGCGGCGCATGATCTTGCCCGAACGGGTCTTGGGCAGGCCCGGCGCGAACTGCACCGCGTCGGGGGTCGCGATCGGACCGATTTCGACCCGCACCCATTTGACCAGGTCGCGGCGCAGGTCTTCCGATGATTCCTCGCCCACGTTCAACGTGACATAGGCGTAGATGCCCTGACCCTTGATGTCGTGCGGGAAGCCGACCACCGCCGCCTCGGCGACCTTGGGATGGAGCACCAGGGCGCTTTCCACTTCCGCCGTGCCCATGCGGTGGCCGCTGACGTTGATCACGTCGTCGACGCGGCCGGTGATCCAATAATAGCCGTCTTCGTCGCGGCGCGCGCCGTCGCCGGTGAAATATTTGCCCGGAAAGGTCGAAAAATAGGTCTGGAAGAACCGCTCGTGATCACCCCAGACGGTGCGCATCTGTCCCGGCCAGCTGCGGGCGATGACCAGCGCCCCTTCGGTCGCGCCGTCCAGCACGTGACCGTCACCATCGACCAGTTGCGGCTCGACGCCTGGCAGCGGCCAGGTCGCCGATCCCGGCTTGAGCGGGGTCGCGCCGGGTAACGGCGCGATCATCCCGGCGCCGGTTTCGGTCTGCCACCACATGTCGATGATCGGGCAGCGATCCTCGCCCACGACATGGTGATACCAGCGCCATGCCTCCGGATTGATCGGCTCGCCC
>JGI24737J22298_10000604_pt1 | contig 12664 bp, 6 predicted proteins | sample KBSCornC3_FD_22298 | JGI IMG/M metagenome (IMG submission 22298) | reverse complement strand
CCGGCAGCAAACCGTTGGGCGTACCATACTTTTATCACAGGTAATGAGCCAGATCCAGGATTTTATATCCATAGCTTTCCTGCTTACTGGCTTACTGACTTTGAACCCATGGCTGATCCTCTTGCTGCTCATATCAATCATCCCTTCGTTTCTGGGCGAAAGCTATTTTAATAGCCAGAATTACGCACTTACGAGGAGCCAAACACCTGAAAGACGAGAGCTGGATTATGTACGCTACCTGGGCGCTAGCGATGAAACAGCTAAGGAAGTCAAGATCTTTGGCCTGTCTGATTTTATTATTAACCGCTTTAAAACGTTATCAGATAAATTTTATGCCGATAACAGCAAACTGGCCGTACGGCGTTCGGCCTGGGGTACCTTCTTTTCTGTCTTAGGCAGTGTTGGCTACTATGCCGCGTATGGTTTTATTATTTATCAAACTGTTACGGGCAAGTCTTCTGTAGGTACGCTTACTTTCCTGGCGGGCTCATTCCGGCAATTGAGCAGCCTGATGGAAAATTCGCTGAACCGGTTTACATCAGTTTCACAGGGTGCTATCTACCTCAACGATTTCCATGAGTTTTTTGAGATCAAACCAAAGATCAAAGTTGCTGCTTCTCCTTTACCATTTCCAAACCCAATAAAACAAGGGTTTACTTTTGAGGATGTGGGATTTAAATATAACAATGCCGAATCATGGGCCAACAGGCACCTGAACTTCACCCTGCACCCCGGCGAAAAGATTGCGCTGGTAGGCGAGAACGGAGCAGGCAAGACTACGCTTGTAAAACTACTGGCCCGCTTATATGACCCAACAGAAGGGCGCATCCTGCTGGATGGTGCAGATTTGAGGGATTATGACCTCACGGACCTCCGGTTAAACCTGGGCATTATTTTCCAGGATTATATTCGTTACCAGATGAGCTTTTCGCAGAATATTGCGGTAGGAAACATTGATGAGCAGGACAATACCGAACTAATCCGTAAAGCTGCCCGGGAGAGCCTTGCAGACGCGCTTGCGGCCAAACTTCCGCTGGGATACGAACAATGGCTGGGCAGGCGGTTTAACGAGGGTGTTGAATTATCGGGTGGCGAATGGCAGAAAGTTGCATTGGCAAGGGCCTATATGAAAGATGCACAGGTGCTCATCCTTGACGAGCCTACTGCAGCGCTTGATGCCCGGGCCGAGTATGAGGTATTCCAGCGTTTTTCGTCCTTAACCCAGGGTAAATCGGCTGTGCTTATTTCCCACCGGTTTTCAACAGCAAGGCTCGCTGACAGGATCATCGTATTGGAAAAGGGCAAAATCCTTGAGGCTGGCACACATCAGGAACTAATGGCAAACAATGGCCGTTACGCCGAGTTATTTAGCTTGCAGGCTGCGGGATATCAGTAAGGGATGATATTTAAGCAAACATCCTTTGGGCTTTGAAGAAGAAATGACAAAAGATGGCCCGTCACCCTGAGCTTGTCGAAGGGTCGCGCGCAGAGGCCAGCCCACCATGCTTCGAGGGCCTACCCATGACACCCTTTTTAAGTTGTCATGAGAGATGAAAGCACCATCTTCGCCCTGTATAGCAACTCCACTTATCGAAAAACCCTTTCGCCGCCGCTCATAACAACCATGCTTATATCTACAACTTCCTTTGCCCGCTCATTTTAGCAACAACCAGGTTGCCCACTTTATTCCCCTGAACGATACCATTATCAATAGCATCCATAAAATGAATGCCTCCCCAAAATCTTGAAATAGCGGCTTCTTTGGCAGCCTGTGTAAACGAACTGAAATGCCTTGGCGGGATGCCATAATTTACTTCCACATCATCGGTATATTTAAACTTATCGCCCAGGTAATGCGTGAGGATAACCGCAGCCGTTGTTGAAACCACCGAATGCCCGCTGATATATTCCGGAAACGGAGGGGTTTGCAACAAGGGTTTCCAATGCGGGTCTATATACCTGCGGATGGCCGTTTCGGGCCTGATGCGGTTGGTGCGGTATTTATCTTCCCAGCAGCAAATAAAACCATCCAGCAGGCCTATGGCTACAGCGGTATTGATCTGCACCGTTTTAGAGAAACCGGTTTTGGCCTGCTTACAGGCAATAGCCGTTATCCCCATCCAGTGTGCTCCCGGCGAAATCTTTTTTAGGCCAATAAGCATGTGCCCGTCATTTTGAACGGCAAAAGGGTTACAATCCCAAAAATTGGCAATATCTTTTTCTTCCTGCTTTAAAGCATTGCCACTTTTGGCGTAGCTCATCTGCAGGTATTTATAAAAAGCTGAGTTTTTATCCGTTGAAAATGGAATGGGCGCATCAGGCACAAATTGTGCGGCCGAATCAAGCGTCATAGGCCGGATAGTGTTAAAATATGGCTCAACCGGCAACATGTAAGCAGGCGGGGTAAGGTCCCAGCTACCGGGTGTTTGCTTAAGCTTATAGCGTGGATAGTTATTTATTTTCCGGTAACCATCGGCCTTGGCATAAGCCAGGATCTGTTTACTGATTGTTTTGGCATAGCTTTTTGAACTGTCGATCACTTCGCTGTTGAAGCCGATGTTCTTGCACGAATCAATAAAGGAAGACTCGTAGCCCAGCATTAAGGTACCCGATGGCAACAGCCTGGCAGATGTTTCAAACATGGCCAGTACCGCGCTTAGCTGATAATTATAACCAGTATTTTGTTTGGGGTGTTTGATATCCGGATATTGATTCAATACACCGCGCATACTATGGATCTGTTTGTCGTTTTCGGCAACTACCTCATACCCGGCAAGGCAGGTATAAGCAAAAAAACGGGCGGCCAATGGCGGGTTAGTAACATCATGGATCATTACGCTGGTCATATGGCCAATAACTTTGCTCACGTCCTGGTTGGTTAGTTCGGGTTGCTTTTTCGGGCTGCAGCTTATCATCGCAAATAAGCCACAGGCAGGTATTAGCATTAACAGTTTTTTCATTGCCTTTGTATTATTGCTTGTATGCCTTTAGTTTGCCTTTATCAAGGGCAAATAGTAAAACATTATTTAATGGAAGTACGCTCCTGACATCTCCCCGGATGCTGAAGCCCGATTGCTGCTGGTTTATGTATTGATAATTACCCCTGCCATCCCCCTTTAGCAATACGCCATAGTTAGCATCATATTTACCGAAACGGATGCGGGCCTTGTTGATGTTGCCGCAAAGCAAAAGATCCTCCTTGCCATCATGGTCATAATCAAATGAAGTAATGGTAAAAACCGGCGAATACTGGGCCTGTAAGGGTAATACCGCCTGCTTTAATTTTCCTTGTGCATTACTGATAAAACATGCTGTAGCCAGTTCATTGGCTGTCAGTTTTTTTACATCCTTCATTTCTTCGGCAGTAAAGATCTTGTCTATTGTAGCATCGGCATAGCTTTTATAATCGGGGAACCGGCCGCGCATGACACTCATCTGGTCAAGCAATTCATCACGGCTTACAAAGGGGTAACTTTTATGCTGAATGTAAAAACAAAGCATCGGGTCAACGGAGCCGTTATCATCAAAATCTTTATAAAACATCTCCGCAGGCTCGGCGTCGCTTGCTTTACATTGCGTATTTAAACCAATGTTTCCGGCTATAACATCCGGATGGCCGTCATGGTTGATGTCGCTTACCTGTAAACAGTTCCACCAGCCGGCATATTTTTTATCAAAGTATTTTGTTGTGGCATCGGTTAGCTTAGTGCCGCTATTTTCAAAAACCGTGATCGGCATCCATTCGCCGGCCAGCACCAGGTCGGGCTTTTTATCACCGTTCATATCAACCCAGGCAGCATCGGTCACCATGCCTATATTTTTTAACGCCGGGTTATATTTTGCGGTTTCATTGGTAAAATGCCCCTTGCCATCATTGATCAAAATATAGCTTTCTGGCGCTTCGGGATATTGCCCCGGGATTACCCTGCCGCCGACAAATAAATCGGGAAAACCATCGCCATTGATATCGGCTGCTTTAACACAGCTTTTACTGCTGATCATTTTGGGCAAAGCGTTGTTTGTCTTGTTAAAATTTCCTTTGCCATCATTGAGATAAAGCCTGTCCTGCAATAAGACATCATCCGGTTTATAATCGGCATAGCCACCAGAGGCTACATACAGGTCGGGCTTACCATCGCCATTGGCATCAAAAAATAAAGCTGCGGCATCGGTACTGTTTTTATCGGCTTCAAAGGCGGGTACAGCTTTGCTGATAAATTTCCCATCCTTTTGCTGCAGGTACAAAACACCGGCTTTGCCATCATGCGCGCCGGTGTAAATATCCTCAAGCCCATCGCCATTTGCATCGCCTTTGGTAAGGATGGAACCCGAAAACGATATGGAGTTAACCATTAACGGCTGCCTTTTAAAATCATTGGTGGTATTATCGCTTTCGCTGCCTGCGATAGGGGCAGGCACCTCTTTAAATATTGGATTGATCTGTTTTTGTGCAGGACTTGCAGCCGTGGCGTCCTTTTCATTTAAAACAAGCTGTTTATCGACTTTTATTTTTTGAAGTACCTGTGATTTACCGCTTTGCCAGGTAATCCTTAATGAATCTACCTGCTTATCTTTTCCCAATCCAAAGTGCAGTACTGCTGAAACGGTTGACTGGTAACCACGGTTTGGCATTTGCTCCAGGTATTGCGTTTTATTGCCCGAATAGATGCTCACCTTAGCACCTACTCCCTGCGTGTTTGCACCATTGCCGTTTAATTTTATCGATAAATAATGATTATCATTCTGTTTAGCGGCCTGGTTTTCATAAACAAAAGCCGGCTGATTGATATTATTTACCACCAGATCAAGGTCACCGTCATTATCCAGATCGGCATAAGCGGCGCCGTTACTGTTTGATGGCATCGTTATGCCCCATTGCTCGCTTGTATTGGTAAATGTGGTATTACCATTATTTTTAAACAGGTAACTTTTCATTTGCGATGATGGCATTTGGCTTACAATATCCAGGAGGTCCTGCCGCATTACGCGCCTGTCTTTAAGGTTATCGCCCATAAACTTTAAAAAGTCCATGTTGGTATAGTCGCGGGTATATCCGTTACTTACAAACAGGTCTTTCCAGCCATCATTGTCATAATCGGCAAAAAGGGGCGACCAGCTCCAATCTGTGTTAGAGATGCCTGCCAGCTGTCCTATCTCGCTAAACGAGTTATTGCCGTTATTGATCTGCAGCATATTACGCATGTACTGGTAATAAAAGCCTACCCTCAGGTTCAGGTCAAAAGCTTCGTAATTATCAATACCGAACAGCAGTTTCTGCCGTTTGTTATCTTCGGGAAGCATATCCAGGGTGTAGATATCGGGTTTGCCGTCATTATTAATATCGGCTACATCATTCCCCATAGAGTAAAACGAGCTATGGCCTATTTGTTTCTGGAGCTCATCGGCAAAACTGCCCTTGCCATTATTAATGTACAACCTGTCGGGAATACTATAATCATTGGATACATAGATATCCGGCCATCCATCGCCGTTAATATCCGCGATACCTGCTGCAAGGCCGTATGATAGCGGTGTATTGATAATGCCTGCACCGACGGTAACGTCAGTAAAATGATTATTGTCATTCCGCAGCAGCCTGATCCCCGATTCGTTATCTCTTTTGGCCGACATCTCCTTAACAAAGGCATCATCCATAATACTGATCCGGCCTGGGTTGTGGTTAATTAACAACAGGTCGAGGTCACCGTCCCGGTCATAATCAAAAAAGTATGCCTGTGTACTGAATGATGGAAAATCGAGGCCAAAATCAGCGGTCTGGTCTTTAAACATGGGAACTCCTGCGGCATTGTTTCCCTGGTTTATAAACAGTTGGTTAACCCGCTTCCCGGCCCGTACTTTACCCGAATAACATATGTATATATCCAGCTTACCGTCACCGTTAACATCGGCCATGGTTACACCTGTTTTCCAGGGACCGGGCCTGCCTGCTACTCCGGCATCAGCAGTGATATCCTTAAACTGCATATTGCCCTGGTTCAGGTACAATTTATTATCGGTCATATTGCCGGTAAAATAAAGGTCCTGCAGGCCATCGCCGTTTAAGTCTCCAACTGCCACGCCACCACCATTATAAAAATACTCATACATCAGCACGTTGGTGTTTAATCCTTCGGTTAAGGTATTGGCGAATTCAACATGGGTTTGTTCCGGCTGCAACAGTTTAAACAAGGGTTGTTGTGAGTTGGCAGAGGGTTCATGATTGCACCCTGCAAATAACATCAGCATGCATACAGCAGGAAACATCAAAAACGATCGTTCTTTTCGCGTTTTGAGCGGGAGGGGGAACCGGAATATCTTCATTGTGGTTTATTGTGGCTGCGATAAATAGGCATCGCAAATTTGATGTCAATATAACAATTATTCTACATGCAAAGCATTTTTAGAAAAATCGCTTTAAGAAGCTATATATAGTGACTCTGCAAATTGGAATTGCCCTTATTTATCCTATGACAAAGCCAAAGCGTATCATGATCCTCCTATTCAAGGGGCAGCCGAATATGATATTGTTTACTAATGCTGTCATAAGTAGCCATATGCGCATTAATATTTCCCTGTTTATCAACAAAGGTTTCGCCCCAGCTAAAGGGCTCCCAAATAAAAGTGCCTTTAACTTTATTACCAGGTAACGAAAAAGCTATATCATTTACCTCGCGTTTGCGCTGCGAATATTCCACCACTATAACATCCTGTTTATAACGGGCGGTGAGGTCGGTAAGGTTGTTGCGTAAACTATCCGGTGTGCCATGCCACTCGGGATAATATGATTGGCCAATGATATCGAAATTAACGCCGCGTTTGAGCATGTTATCTACAAAGTATCTTGATTCTGCATTTTGTCCGCCGCAGGCAATATGCAGCATTACCCTGATATTGCTGCTCACGCTTTTGACACAGTTAATGCCAGCCTTTAAAAATCCAGCCAGGGTATCCAGGTTTTTGACACGGCCGTTGGGCCATAAAATGCCGTGGTTAATTTCGTTACCTACCTGCACCATATCGGGCAGCGTGCCCTGCTTTTTTAGGGCCAGCAAGGTAAGCCGGGTAAATGCCTTTATAGAATCCTGCAGTTGCTGGTTGTTGAGCCTTTTCCAGACGGCGGGTTTGTATTGCTTACCGGGATCAGCCCAGTTATCACTGTAATGAAAATCAAGTAAAAAGCCCATTCCGGCTTCTTTAATACGCAGGGCCATCTTTTTGGTATCTTCCAAACCACAATAGCCTTTTGCCGAGTACCCGCTATCGGCCTTAGGATTATTGAATATACGAAGCCGTACATAGTTAAAGCCATGATCTTTCAAAATGGTGAAAGGGTCCTTGTTTACGCCGTTATCATAAAACTTATGCCCCTCAGCTTCCAACTGAGGGATAAATGAAATATCGGCGCCCATGATCTGCTTAAACTTAAGCGGAACGTTTTTGGCCGGCGAATATTTGTAGGACGATAAAGCCCCGGTGCATACCAGGCTAATTGCTATTGATAGCAGTTTGTTTATTTTAATTTTCATGTACCCCGCTTTGATAATCAAAAATACATAGTATATTAATCATAGCCCGGTAAAGGTTATCGAAATTAACCTACATCAACAAAATTCACACGCACATTATTTAATTTCATATCGTAAAAGGAATTGCCATTAATGGCGCCAAATGCAATTATTATGGATTTCACAGCCTATCAGCAGCTATTTTTCGATATTTTGAACAGCCCTAATCCGCCGGCTCCGTACGACAACCCGGATTATTTAAATTATACAAAGCTCAATTGGTCGCGCCAGCAGCGCTGGCTAAAGGTTGGCGTACTGAACCCGGATCTGACAAATGCCATCGAAAAGATCAGTAAACCACAATTATGGACGGTTATTACCGAGGCCTGGTGCGGCGATGCTTCGCATACCATACCATTCCTGCATCGCCTTTCGGAATTGAATCCGCTTATTAAAGTTGATTACCAGCTAAGGGACTCGCCACCGTTTTTGATTGAAAGCTACCTTACCAATGGCACCCGGTCAATCCCCAAGATTATTATTGCAGATGAACACCATCAAGACCTCGGTACCTGGGGCCCCCGGCCGGCTGAGTGCCAGCGATTATACCTTCAAATGGTTAAAGACCATATTGAAATGGGCGAAAAAAAGATAGCATTGCAGAAATGGTATAACGAGGATAAAGGTGAAAGTTTTCAGCTGGAGTTTTTAGATATTATTAGCCAGATATTATAACTCCGAAAAAGCGTCATTGCGAGGTACGAAGCAATCCCCGAATAGCAGAGAAGCTTTGCAAATCCGACCTGTAAAGTCGGGGATTGCTTCGTACCTCGCAATGACGATTCTTTATATTATGTTACTATTTTACTTTAAGTTCTTTGCCCGCTATATCTTCCCAGCGATAATAGTGAAAAGTTTTATCGGTACTCATTACCACAAAAATGCCATGTTTAAAGGTATCATTTAAAGAAGTAGCAGTTACATCACTGCCGTCACTTTGCCTTGCGGCTACGTTGGCTATTTTTAGCAACTTGTGTTCAAAAGGATTTGCTTTGGTGCCTTCCCTGCTGAAGATTTGAAAGCGGTTGGCACCCTGGTCAGATACAAGGATATATCCGGTTGTATCCGTAAGCTTATAAATCGAGATTCCTTCATGATCGGCATTAAAGCCTGTGGTGCCAAATAAAGCCAGTTCCTGGTCTCCTTTTTCAGGGTCGGCATAATATTGGCGAACGCCTACCTGTTCGTCTGAGTAGTAGATGTACCCCAGCTCATTATCAACAGCTATTGATTCAATTTCTTTTTTACCGCTGTATTTGCCGAACTTGCGTACCAATGTAGCCCTAACATTTCCCGTACCATCATCTTCAAGCAAATACTGCCAGATATATCCGCCGGTTTGCGGACCATTTTTGCGACCCGCGAGGGCATACATTTTTCCATCTTTTGCAGTATAGATGGAGATACCCATTAAATCGCGGTATTCAAAGCCGGTTTCGCCAACAAAGGCATCGATACCGCCATTGTCTACGGGTTTCATGTCAGGCAATGAATAGATCCGCAGTTTATGGGTCATGCGCTCGGTGGTAATAACAATATCGGTAGGTTTGCCGCCAAGCATCAACCCATAGGCCAGGTCAACGTTGTTTGGCCGTTTTAAGCCACGAACCACCTTATCCTTAATAATTTTACCCTGCAGGTCGAACACGTAAAGGGCGCCTTCGCTGTTTTTATCGGTGCCGATGATCAGGCTTTTAGCCGGATCAGCCGAGTTGATCCATATTGCCGGATCATCAGTATCATATAATACCGGTTCGGTAGTAACTACCGGTTTTATTTCGGGGGCTGTGCTGCCCGGGATGGTAAGCGCTTTACTGTTACGTATCTGGCTTTGGCCGCAAGCCGTATTACCTATGGCTACAGCAAATAATATATATGTTAATTTGCTTAATTTATTCATCGATCATTTATTAAAAAAAATGATCCTGCAAGGAAAGAGTGCAGGATCATTGCCATGAGTTAATTTATTTTGTTCCGAAAGCGCCGATGTAATTAGCCGGGGCAGGAGATACGTAATTTATCCCGTTTACGGTGATACCCGCAGCATGGTGACGGGTGAAGTTGGTTATACCATGATTTAAAGCAGGAGAACCGCTTTGCAAATGAAAATCCCAGTTTACATCATAAACTGCGTTCAGTACCGGGGTAGATTCAGGATAGTTCACAAATTTAGGATCGTTATCGCCGGCATTTGTGCCTCTGACCTCATTAACACCACTAATAATATCTTTCGATGGCTGGAACTGGTTTACCGTAGTTTGATCGTAGCCGTAGTAAAGGTTATTGCTGATCACGGTACGTTTATCTTCAGTTGATTTGGTGTCGCGTTTGATACCAAAACGGGTGTTTGCAAACAGGTTGTTGTAAATATCGGCATGTACGTTGTTTTCCAGCCAGATAGAACCGCCCTTGGCCGATGGCCTGCGCCAGCCGGTATTTACCATGGTGTTATTATAACAGATGATGTAAGCCTGCGGCGTACGGTCGCCCGAGTTCGATAACTTCAGTGCATTGGTGTTGGCGCTGTAAACCAGGTTAAAGCCAACGTCAGCCAAACAGCCCGATTTAAAGTTCATAGCCTCACCGCCTGTTACCCCTGTGGTATAAAAAGTATTGTTGGCAAAAATGATCTTGCCACCCTCTATATAAGTACAATCTTCCTGAAAGTTGAGGATAGTTGAGTTTACAACAATCAGTTTGCCGTTAACGTTTGAAAACCACAATGCAGGTACATTTTCGCCGGCTACAGCTTTGTAAAGGCCTTGTTTTACCGAAGTTGAAGCATCAGAAGTGGTATTACCGCCATACTCTAAAATGGTATGGTCAAGTACCAGCTCGGCGCAGGTTTTAGCTGCAAGGATGCCTCCCCACATTTTACCGAATTTTTTGGCGTCGGTACGATATGCCGGGTTTACGGTTATCCTAACCGGGTTTTCGGCGGTACCTAATGAGTACAGATTCCCTTTTACTATAAATTCAGGTTTAGCTATGGTATCCATCAATACGGTTACACCCTCTTCAATAGTAAGTGATTTACCTTCGGGAATAATAATATCACCCTTAATGATCTGCGTGCTGCCTTTAGCCCAAACGCCTGATACTTCACCGCTTGCCGATCCATCGTTTGAGCTGGTGTCAACATCAAGGTTGGCTTTCCTGCAACCGCTAAAGGCTATGGCCGATAGCAGCACTGCCGCGAATATTTGTTTTAGTTTCATTATAATGCCTTTTATTTATGATTGATAAATTATTTTAAAGTTTGTATCTAACACCTATCAGGTAAGTTTGCTTATAGTAGTCACTGCGGATTAAGGTTTGTCCGTTTGCTACGATGTTATCATCTTTCAGCGTAGCATTTTCAGGGTTGGTACCTTTCAGGAACAACTTAGCTGGGGTATTAAGCAGGTTGCCCGCTTTGATAAATACGCTCAGGTTATTTTTAAAACGTTTTTCGGCTGATGCATCCATCTGGATAAAGCCACGCTGCCAAAGGTCATTATTCACAAACTGCGATACAGTGTTGATGCGCGGACCGGTATAGGCTCCGGCAATTTGTGCATCCCAGCCCTTCTTAGTGTCCTTATATAATAATGACAGGTTGGCGATATGCTCAGACTGACCATATAAAGGCCTGGTTTGATTCACCGTAGTCAAGTGGGTATCACCATTTGCATCGGCGATATAAGTATCTTTGATGGTAGTGATGCGTGAATGGGTATAAGTATAATTAGCTTTTACGCCAAACTTGTTAAAAAACTTAACCAAATCAAGCTCTAATCCATAGTTTTTAGCTGTACCGAAATTGCCCGGAACATAATAAGTATCCTGGCCGCGTGTAGCATCCGCCTGGAAACTATACTCTATCGGGTTTTTAATCTGTTTGTAAAACGCCCCGGCTAAAAACTGCATGCTTGCGTCAGGGAAAAGTTCATATCTTAAATCGTAATTATCTGCAATAGCATGTTTCAGATCGGCATTGCCACGTTCGTCATAGTCCTCACCCGGCCTGGTTCCTGGTATAATCTCGTAAAAACCAGGTCTGTTAATCGATTTGAAATAAGAGGCATGCAGTTGCTGTTTATCGGTTAAAAAGTATTTGAGCGTTAGACTTGGCAATACATCAGTGTATGTTTGATTACCCGTAGGGCGTGATTCACCCTGAGGGAAAAGCATGTGATAACCCTGATTAGTATGCTCAACGCGTGCACCACCAACTACCTGAATAGTTTTTGTAGTAAATTTAAACATACCATAGCCGGCACCTATCTTTTCAGATGCATCATTAGTTAATGAGTTGGCAACTGCACCCGCCTGATTTGTAACGTTAAAATTCAGTTGGGTGTAATTTGTAAAATCAGTACCATACAATGCGCCTGGATTGGCAGCAGCAAGGTTGTAATTGTTATAGAAGCTGCTGCGCTCTTTATCGCGGTATAAACCACCGGCAGAGAAATCAACATTAACACCACCAATTGGCGCGGTATAGGTAAGGTCTAAATAACCTGCTTTATCCTCGTCGGTATTACGCTCCCAGCGGTGGGTAAGCGAAGTACCGTTAGTGAGATAAGTGCGCCTGTCGACAAAATTTTCGCGTACACCGTTTAGGCTGATGGTGGTATTATTAGGCACTTCGTTTTCGGCCGAAGAATAAACCGCCGACCATTGTACCTTAAGTTTATCGTTAAACAATTTATGATCCCCACGCAGCGTTCCGCTGTAAATTTGTTGCTCGGTAAAACGGCTGCGGGTTGAATAACCTAACTGGGCATTTCCTTTATCCGGGTCGTAATCAGTTGAAAAACTGGTGGATTTTTCGTCGCGGACCTGGATACTGGTTAAGTTAACATAGGTATTAAAAAAGCTCAGTTTATTGCGGCTATCTAACAGGTAATCAATTTTTGAAAATAAGCCGTAACGTTTTTGCTGTTCGGAATATTCCCTGTCATCCCGGCTGGTAACCGCGGCATACTCGGCCGTTGGATTTACTTTAGTGTTGTAGAATACACTGTTGCTACCCCGATAGGTATTTTGATAACTACCGGCTACCAACACACCTAATTTATTATTAAAAAAACGCTGACCTAATGATAAGCTACCAA
>JGI24737J22298_10000595_pt1 | contig 12708 bp, 9 predicted proteins | sample KBSCornC3_FD_22298 | JGI IMG/M metagenome (IMG submission 22298) | reverse complement strand
GGATGCCATCGAGCAGCTGCTTGCCACAAATGCGGCATACGGCACATATAACGTCAGCAACGACGGCGAACCAGCGTCGTGGGCAGACATAACTCGGACAATTTTTAAGGAGCTTGGCCGGGACGACCTTACCGTAACCGACACCACGACCGCAGAGTACTTTGCGAACAAACCAGAAGCAGCACCACGACCGTTACAAAGTTCCATGGACCTCCAAAAAATTAAGGCCGCCGGCGTGTCACTGCGAGACTGGCGTGAAGCGCTACATACATACATAGAACAAGAGCAAGCGAAGGAGCAAGCATAATGAAGGGAATCATTTTAGCAGGTGGGTCAGGTACGCGTTTGTATCCTATTACTAAAGGGGTGTCCAAACAGTTAATGCCCATCTACGACAAGCCGATGATCTACTACCCGCTGTCCACCTTAATGATGGCCGGTATTCGCGAAATCCTCATCATTACAACCCCCGAAGACCAGGAGTCATTCAAGCGCTTGCTTGGCGATGGCGCCCAGCTTGGCTGCCGGTTTGAGTACGCTGTCCAACCTGAGCCACGTGGCCTGGCCGACGCCTTTATCGTCGGTGAAGAGTTCATTGGTAATGACAAAGTTGCGCTTGTACTAGGCGACAACATCTTCTATGGACACGGTTTTGGCAACAGTCTTAAGCGCTGCACCGATCCTGATGGCGGCATCGTCTTTGCGTATCAGGTTGCCGATCCGGAGCGTTATGGCGTCGTCGAATTCGATGAGAATCGAACGGCTATTTCGATCGAAGAAAAACCAGCCAAGCCAAAGTCGAATTACGCTGTGGTAGGACTATACTTTTACGACAATGATGTCGTAGAGATCGCCAAAAATGTACAGCCGAGTGACCGTGGTGAAATTGAAATCACCGCCGTTAACGACGAGTACTTGAAACGTGGCAAGCTAAAGGTACAGAGCATGGGCCGCGGATCGGCCTGGCTTGATACCGGAACCTTCAACTCAATGAACGATGCCGCACAATTCGTAGAAGTCATCGAAAAACGAACCGGTTACAAAATAGGCTGTATCGAGGAAGTCGCCTGGCAAGAAAATTTCATCAGTGACGACCAGCTTCGTGACCTAACTCTTGACCTGGTTAAGTCCGGCTATGGCCGTTACTTACTCAACCTTGTCGACGGAGATCAGGAAGCCTAGATTCTATCCTTAAACTATAGCAATTCGGCAATATAGCGTACCAAAATACGACGTGCCGAATTGTTATAGTTAGGTTATAATAATTGGTAAGTAGTAATAATAGTACTAAGTGCAAGGAGAAGGCATTGCAGTCACATCTTCGTAGCTGGCTCGTAGAGCGCAATGATAAGTTGCACGTACAGTTTTTCAGATACCTCCTTGTAGCCGTAGCAGCTTTTGCGGTTGATTTTGGCACCTACACTATCCTGGTAAAGGTAGTCGATATCCATCCTGTCGTTGCCGCCACTATCGGCTTTTTGCTTGGTATTATCGTAAACTACTTACTCAGTATCCGGTGGGTCTTCGATAAACGATCCCATTCAGCCAGATATGAACTCATTGTCTTTACTACTATTGGCCTGGTTGGATTAGGACTGACCGATATGATCATTTGGCTTATCGCGGTCAAGGCAGGACAAGACGAGTTACTGGCTAAGATTATCGCTACTGCGATTGTCTTTTTCTGGAATTTTGGTGCACGTAAAATTATTTTGTTCAATAAGGAGAAATCATGGCAAAGCCCCACAAGCGGACAGCAATAATCATCGGCGCTGGACCTGCTGGACTGACAGCCGCCCATGAGTTTGTTCACAAGACTGATATTAAACCGATCATTTTTGAAGCAAGCAATGACATCGGCGGTATTTCAAAAACCGTAAAGTACAAAGGTAATCGTATCGATATCGGTGGGCACCGCTTTTTCTCAAAATCTGACCGTGTGATGGATTGGTGGAACAACATCATGCCGACCCAGGGCGCACCGTCTAAAGACGACCTTCTTATCAATATCCAATATCAGGGGAAATCCCGCAGCGTCAAACTTGATCCGAGCGGTCCCGACCCGGAAAAAGTCGACAAAGTCCTGCTTATACGGAATCGCCTTTCACGTATTTTTTACCTGCGTAAATTCTTTAACTATCCTATTAGTTTAAGCGGCCAAACCGTTAAGAATCTCGGCCCCACCCGTATCGCACGCATCGGTGTCAGCTATGCAAAATCCCGTTTATTCCCTGTTAAGAACGAGCAAACCCTGGAAGATTTCTTTATAAATCGCTTTGGTAAAGAGCTATATCTTACCTTCTTTAAGGACTATACCGAGAAGGTGTGGGGCGTACCCTGCAACCAAATTACCGCCGAATGGGGTGCCCAGCGCATCAAAGGTCTTTCGGTAAGTAAGGCCTTAGCCCAAGCCGCTAAAAGCGTCATACAAAGTAAAGAGGCCAAAGACATCGCCCAAAAAGATGTAGAGACCAGCCTGATCGAGCGCTTCCTATATCCTAAGTTTGGCCCTGGTCAAATGTGGGAAACCGTAGCAGACATCGTCACTAAAAAAGGTGCCGAACTACACATGAACCACGAGATTGTGGGCATGACTAAAAAGGGCAAGAAAATTACCGGGGTCAAAGTACGCGACAATAAGACCGGCAAGGTATCGGTCGTAAAGGGTGACCACGTTTTCTCTACGATGCCCATCAAGGAGTTGATTGCCGGCATCGATGGCGACAAAGTCCCCGAAAACGTCAAAGAAGTGGCCGACGGCCTTATGTATCGCGACTTTATCACCGTCGGATTGCTGCTCAACAAGCTTAAGATCAAGAATGAAACCGATCAAAAAACACTTAAAGATATCGTGCCCGATAACTGGATATATATCCAGGAGCGTGACGTTAAAGTCGGTCGTCTGCAGATCTTTAACAACTGGAGTCCTTACATGGTTAAAGATCCGGAAAATACCGTTTGGATTGGTATGGAGTACTTCGTCCAAGAAGGTGATGAGCTTTGGGTCAAGTCCGACAAAGACATGGCCGCATTCGGCATTGAAGAGCTGGCAAAAATCGACATCATCGATCCTAAAGAAGTACTTGACCAAACCGTGCTTCGTGTCAAAAAGACCTACCCGGCATATTTTGGAAGCTACGACCGCTTTGATGAAATTAAAGAGTATATCAACGGTATCGATAATCTTTTCCTTGTTGGCCGCAACGGTATGCACCGTTACAACAATCAGGACCACTCGATGCTTACGGCCATGACCGCCGTCGAGAACATCATGGAAGGCCGCACTGACAAATCCAATATCTGGAACGTTAACGCAGAAAAGTCATACCATGAGTCTAAATCTGAAGACGATAAGTAGTACGATGCAAGCAAAACTGCAAGCTTTTGGGCTCCCAGCCGCTCGCTGGTTTGCAGTTTTTAGTATATTTTTTGGTTTGGGTTTTGCGATTATTACCCCTCCACTCTCTACGCCGGATGAGCATAATCACTTTTTACGGGCGTATCAAATATCCGAAGGTGGTTTTTTACCAAGCAAAGCCAAGACCGGAACTGGAGGCAATGAGCCCCTCAGCATCTTAACCTTGGCGCAGCGTATCAAACCATTTACGCTCGAAAAGGTCGGTACGCTTGATGACATTCACCTGAACACCCGCCAGCGAAACTTCTATCGTTTTGAAAATACAGCTCTGTATAGCCCCGTCGCGTACGCACCTCAGGCTATCGGTATCTTTGTCGGTCGTGTATTTGATGCACCGCCGATATACCTTACCTATCTTGCACGGATCTGTAATGTGTTGGCCTACACCGGCATTATCTATGTCGCGATACGCATGTTACCATTTGGCAAGTGGGCCGGTGTGGTCATCGGCTTGCTGCCAATGCATGTACTGCTGAGCGGTACGACTTCGGCTGATCCGTTTTCTGCGGCGTTGGCCTTCTTGGTGATTGCCAGCGTACTGCGTTTGCGCACCTATACGCGCACTATGACCAGTCGTGAGCTATGGCTATTATTTGGTCTTACGCTCTTGGTCGCTTTTGCAAAACTTCCGTACGTTTTGTTCCTGGGGGCGTATTTGTTTATTCCGGCTCGTGTCATGGGTGGCACTACTAAACGCTGGCTGGGATTACTCGCCGGGCTGTATATTATGGCTATCGGTGCCGCTGGTGTGTGGCTGAGTCTGGCCAAGGGCGAAAGCTCACCTTACGGTCCTGCTTTCGTTGATAACGCTAAGCAAACTGCCTTTATGATTAACCACCCTGTCGCTTTTGGCAAAGTTCTTGTCCGTACCTATCTGAGCGATTTTAGCGCGACATTTTATAAACAATATGTGGCATCAATCGGTTTATTACAGACGTGGCCGCCGCTCTGGGCAACATATCTATACACTGTCTTCTTAGCACTAACACTCTATCCTATACGGGCGGTAGCAGGCACACTTAAGAAATACGAAAAATGGTTGCTTTTGGCAATTGGCATAGCGTGTTTCCTTGCCACCTCAGTAGTGCTTTATGTAACGTGGACGAGGCCGGGAGCGCCGCTTATTGATGGCGTTCAGATGCGTTACTTTACCCCGCTCTTGTTCCTATTGATTCCGCTGTTAGCCGTACGAGCAAAAAGCAAAAAGCAAGCCCAAGAGGGCTCGCTCTCCATCGCCTTTTACCGAGTTGTACCCGTCGTTTTCCTGACGTTTGTCCTCGGTATGACGACTATGTGGTACTACTTTAATTAAGCATTTCGTCCGCTACTTTTTTGCCCATTGCAAAAGCATAGTTTTGTCCACGATCCTGCGGATAAATCTGTGCCATATTTGCCAGCCATACGTGGGGTAGCTCAGTTTTGTTGGGTGGAATCTGTTGGGCGTACTGCTGGGTAACGATCGGCTGCGTAAACGGCGCTTTGGAAAAATGCCAATCTTCGATCCAGTCTTTGCTAAATGCAGGGTTTAATCGCTGAAGATATGGAATGTATTTTTCAAGCAGTTCTTTAGGATCTGTCGTAAAACGCCAATCATCATGAGGTACATAGTTGCCCACATAGACCACGTGTTTATTGTTGTAGCGTTCACGGCCGACCATACGCGTATGCTCAACTACGGCCAAGAACGGGAACTCGTCATCATTAATATTGAGCCAATAATACGGGATAAGACTGTGCTTGAGCTCTAGCACAAAACAAGTGGCGCCAAGGTGACCATGACTTTTAGAAGCGTCAAAAGAAGTGCCCGTCATTTTAGCAAACAATGGTTCGGCAACCGTGACGAGTGCCGCATCGGCGGTAATCTTTTTGCCGTTTTCCAGTACCGCCGTAACACCTTTTTTTGCATCACTTTTAAGGGTTTCGATACCTTGACCCATGATAAAGGTACCACCCTTTTCTTTGATGCTGTCGGCTAGAACCTCGTAGATTTGCTGGAAGCCACCTTGCATGTACCCAAGCTTAAATGTACGATAGTGCACCCGCGCCCAGAGCCATGACATAACGATCTCTTTGGCGCGATCACCAAACTTACCACGGATGAGCGGCTCCCAAATAATGGTCGTCACCTGCTTACCCGCCCATTTGTTCAGCCATGTAAGAGCCAGCTGTTTCTCAAGCGGACGCCAGTGAGAAGTAAACTTTAGATATGCACTCGTAGCCGCAAAACGAATGCGGCCCACGAGTCCGACCGGCTTAAAGAGCATCATGTCTTTGGGCGTGCTGAACGGATACACGGTGCCCCCATAATAAATGGCATTGTTCGAAGGATAAAAATGTAACTTGTCGGATAGGCCAATCTCGTTGATCAAATCAATTGCAGCTTTATCCGAGGCAAAAAGGTGATGATAGAAGCGCTCTAAAGGCTCGTCTTGCACGGCAAAACTACCGGCTAAACCCCCGAGCTCTGCGGCTTTCTCCACGATGATTACCTCTGCGCCTTGCTTTTGCATGTGGTGGGCGGCAGCCAGTCCGGTCGCTCCAGCACCAACAATCAATACTTTCTTTTGTGTAGTCTTAGCCATTATTTCTCCGCTGTGATTTCTTCGGCAACGACATAGTTTGGCCGTCGTCGCACCTCATTATAAATACGGCCGATATATTCACCTATTACGCCCAGCATGATCAACTGTACGCCGCCCATAAAGAAAATAGCTACGACGATCATCGTCCAGCCCGGCACGGTGATATACGAAAAGAAAATCCGAAGTATCAGCGCGTACAAAATCCCGACGACACTCAACACTGACACAAAATAACCCAAGCGAGCTACAAAGCGCAGCGGTGCATCAGAAAAACCAAAAATACCGTCTTTGGCAAGTTTAATAAGTTTTTTAACGGTATATTCTGACTTGCCGGCATGTCGGGCGTGGCGATCAAACGGTACTGCAGCATGCTTAAAACCGACGAAGCTAAACATACCCCTTAGAAAGCGATGATACTCTTTCATCTCTTTGACGACGTCCACAACTTTGCGGTCGACGAGGCGGAAATCTCCCGTATTACGCGGAATATCTACCGACGACATTGACGCCAGGATACGATAGTACACATTGGCGGTCAGACGCTTAAGGAAAGAGTCCTGACGCGTGCGGCGCTGGGCATATACTACTTGGTTACCCTGCTCCCACGATTCGATCAGCTCAAGACAAACGGCAGGCGGATCCTGAAGGTCAGCGTCCATGATGATAACGGCGTCTCCCGTAACGCGGTCCAGTCCGGCCGTAACCGCCGCCTGGTGGCCAAAGTTGCGTGAAAGATGCAGCACCACGACATTCTTATCTTTCTTGGCTAATACGCGGAGCGTATCTATCGAGGCGTCACGGCTGCCGTCGTTTACAAAGCAAAATTCATACGTATATTTTTTTGCTACTTTGTCAGTAATTTTGCGCATTTCCTTGTACAACAGCTCCAGGCTAGGCTGATTGTTGTAAACAGGAAAAATATAGCTGATCTTTTTACGCACTACATCCCTCACGTGTCTTATATATTGTGTAGTATACCAGGTGAAGCGACGCTTTACACCTCTGTTTCTTCTGTTCGGAGATGATGGTCGATCGTTCGCGCCAAGCCATCGGCAAAGGAGGTCAACTGGGGCTGTCCAAATTCTTCACAAAAGCGCTCGATACTAATGGTAGTCTTATACAAAAACGTTTGCGGTGCATCTTTATAGAGTACCGATATATCTTTATTGAGCGTCTTTTTAAGCTCCGAGACGATGTCATTAAGCGTCGTCTGCTGGCCGCTGCCGATATTATAGACGGCGTGTTTATTTGGCTTCATAAAGCTATCGGCTATCATCTCGGCAGCATCTTCTATGTAAATATAATCACGTGACATGCTGCCGTCACCAAAGATTGATATATCTTCATCGTGTAATATTTTGTGAAGAAAGGCCGGTATGACCCCCTGGTTATGTTTTACAATCTGGCGCGGTCCATAAGGATTCGATAAGCGATAAACGATGTAGTCCGTTGTATATTTACGCTTAAAATACTCAAGGTAGTGTTCTACGGACAATTTGCAGATGCCATAGGGTGACACCGGATTAGGTACAGCACCCTCATGGGCAATACCTGTTTCTGCTGACCTGCCGTATACCGCACCACCGGATGATATAAATGCGATCTTTGTGACTCCCTGTTTTATAGCAAGCTCGAATATTTCAATAGTGCGTAACAGGCTATGGATATCCGCGTAGGGATTGCTATCCGAAACAAACGGATTAGTGGCAGATAAACTGTAGATGATGTAATCGGCGCCGGTAAAGGCTTTTCGTAATGCCTCATCGTCGTCAATGCTGCCTTTGATGGTTTTTACGTTGGGCGCGGCGTGGTACTGTGGTTTTCGACTAAAGCGATCAAAAGCGCGAACCGTTATCTTACCCTGAACGGCCAGCTTATCGACAACATGACTACCGATAAAACCATTTGCCCCGATAATGACAACGACGGGTTGCTGCGACTTACTCATGATGCCGCCGCATAGACCGTGCCGATAGTAATAATCGACTGCCATACAAGCCATAGCGTCAAAATAGCCCCGCCAAAAAGCATGCCTTTTACGAGTAATGGCCGTTTTTTGTCTATATCGCCTAAGATAGAGACTACCGCCAATGCAACCACAGGAATCACCACAAACATATACCTGCCCTGCGGCTGAAAGTCATATATAAAAGAGTTGGCGATGACCTGCATAAGGCAGACAAACACAAAGCCTGCTGTCGCGGTCAGCATCCAGCGGTGCTTCTTCGATCCCTGCCACACGAGTAAGCCGCTGCCAGCTACGAGCGCCAGCTTCATGATCGCGTAGTAAACACCCTCGATGTACACCAGCATGTAACCGAATGTGGCAAAGAAAGATTTAAAGAGTGTGTCAAAAAAGTCAAAACGGAAAAGCAATTCGTATGAACGTACATCAAAGAGCGACCAGCCATGTCCAAGTGGATGGTACTTAGACATTTCCCGTAATATAAACTGCTGACCGAGCGGATCGTGGTACAAAATGAGATTCCTGACATACCAAAATCCCGACAATAATAATGCTGCTCCGGCCAGCCACAATAGCTGCGTACATACCGGCTTGAGCTGTCGGTCCCGCCACCAGGTGCGCGCCAATAATGCCAGTGGCACAAGTGCGGTTACAAAATAGTTATATTTAGCTACGAAAAGTAGTCCGAATGAAAGGTAGAAGAGCCAACGTACCTTTTGTTTATGCGCATGCAAATAAGCCACCGAACTATACACCAGCGTTGTGGCGATGGCCAGTGAATGTATATCCTGATTAACGTAGCTTGCGGTAAAAATAACCTGGGGGATAAAACCAATCGCGACCACAAACAGCAGCGCGTAACTTTGTTTTACAAATATACGCGCTAACAGATACAGCATGTTGATAAACAGTACGCCCCACAGCACGGAAGCGATCCGGGCACCCGTATATCCCCCTACGCCTACCGCACCCCCGGCCTTTGATGTTATTGCGCTAACTACGTAGTTAAAGCCCGGATAAAACTGGTATGAATACATACAGGGTACTTTGCCGTACTGGTTATCACGGCACCGTTTCAGATCAGCCAGATCATCTTTGCCCGAAACGGGTAATCGATGATTTTTAATCATAAAGTCAACGTTCATGCCGTAGTGTTGATATTCGTCAGGAGCGCCATACTTTTGTGTCTGCAGCGGTGTTAGGATGGCTAAACTAGTCGTTAAAAAGACAAAAACAAGGTTTACCAGCAGTAAATAACGATACGTGCGCAACCAGGCGAAGATGGTATGCCAAGACGGGACATGGTCACTAAAAGATATGTGTTTATTGAGAAAATACTGTCCGAGCACCACGGGCGGAATAGACAATAGCTTAACGACATTTGGGTTGGCGGCAAAAATATCAGAGAATATCAGCAAAATGAGCGCGCTCGCTGCGATACCAACGGCCCCTACACCGTAAAACGAGATGAATCTCCATACAAGATGATCATGCTTTTTAAAGTTGAACAACGTGTTAAGAATAAAATTGTTAATGATACCGCACGAGGTCGATATAAGCGTTGCGGCCACAGGGTTAAGGTGTGCGATATTAACGAGTAGGGCAAAAATAATGACGTCGAGTATAGCACCGCTTGCGCCAATAATGCCGTACAGCAAAAAGGTGCGGCGACGCTGTGCTTGTGTAACGCCTGTTTTCCAGGCCTTGCGCATACCCTCTCTCATGCGTAGATGGCTCCCTCTTCCCCTCCACAGGTGAAACTATACTTCCATTCTAGCCTAGTACCGAGAATACCTCTAGTAATTAATGTAGTGATCATTACATTGATAAGATTCTTAATTCCTGGTATTATATTAACTATAAGCGGTTTTATACGATGAAGCGTACAAAAATAAAAAAATACAGTAAAAAGAAAATTATCCTTCCAGCCATTATTATTCTCGTATTATTGGTTGGCACGGGCACCTTTTTATTCCTTCGTCATAAACATGAAGAAGACATGCAACGTACCGCCGCGCAACAACGGCAACGTGGCCAAAAAATTGAGAACAAGATAAATTACAACCCGCCTACCGACCAAGAAAAGAAAGATCAGGCAGCCCAAAAAGAAGAGATCATTAATAAGATGGACAACCCGCCTGTAGCGACCGACTTAACGGTAGCCATAGTGCGCGCCGGTCAAAGCGGGCAAGGCACATCCCTTAATATCCGGACAATCGTGGACGGCGCTACCTCTGGTACGTGTACCGTTACATTTAGCAAAGATGGTCAGACCAACGTCGTAAAGTCATTTCCTGTCGCCTTCGAAGCAACTACCAGCTCCTGTGATGGCGCCAACGTACCAGTAACCGATTTCCCTGTTGAAGGCACATGGAACATGAGCATAATCGTGTCAGCAAACAATAAAACATCCGCAGCCGCAACAAAAGATATAACGATAGATAAGTAACAAGGGAAAGAATGATACTTCGAATACGACGCACCAAAACCATTTTTAAGAGACTCCTGATTTTTGGTGTCCTGAGCGTGTTCGGGACCATGATGGGTTTGGCCGCGTTACATCAGAATGGCAGCCAAGTACAAGCACTGAGTGGATCGGATTGGAAAGCGGGTCGGATTATCGATGACGCGGTTTTCAATTACTCCAGTTCGATGTCTATCGACCAGATCCAGCAGTTTTTGAACGCCAAAGTGCCCACTTGCGACAACTGGGGAACGGCTGCATATAATGGCACAACACGGCGCGCGTACGCCGAATCAAAAGGTGTTATATTCCCGCTCAAATGTTTAAAGGAATACTATGAAAATCCTACGACACACGAGAATAACCTCGAGGGCCGTGGCATACCTGCCGGTGCAAAAAGTGCCGCCAATATCATCTGGGATGCGAGCCAACAATATGGTATCAATCCGCAGGTATTACTTGTCTTGCTGCAAAAAGAGCAAAGCTTAGTATTTGATGACTGGCCTTGGCCAAAACAATATCGTTCGGCCACCGGTTTTGGCTGCCCGGACACCGCTGCCTGTGATTCGCAGTTCTACGGTTTCTACAACCAGGTCAACAGCGCCGCGCGCCAATTCCGCCGATATGCGACTAATCCCAACAATTATAACTTCGTGCCGGGCGGCAACACTATCCGATACAATCCGAACGTCGCCTGTGGGAGCGGCGGTGTGTTTATCGAGAGTCAGGCGACCGCTTCGCTCTATAACTACACGCCGTACCAGCCAAACCAAGCAGCCCTTAACAATTTGTACGGCACGGGGGATGGCTGTAGTTCATACGGCAACCTTAACTTTTGGGAAATGTACATCGGCTGGTTTGGCAGCACGACTATCTTTGATCCATTCGGCTGGTCGGTAATACGTACTGCCAACGACGGACGTCAGTTCCTGGTGGTTGGCAATACCAAGCGCTGGATTCCAACGGGAGACATCTATGATGCCTGGAACCTGTCTTCGAAACCGCTCCAAATTGTCTCGCAACAGTATTTTGACAGTATTCCGACGTTGCCTCAACTCGACCGTTTAGGTTTCTATGATAATAAGTACTACTACGTTGACGGCGGTAAAAAATACCTGCTATCGAACGAGGCGCTGCTGAGAGCATGGGGTCAATATAATAACCGCGCTTTGGCCGTACCTGCATATATTCCACTTTCGACCATGGCTGATGGTGGCGAAATGCCATTCTTTGCCTCTAACTCCGGTGGAGTATCAAGAATGGTTGACGGTGTGCGTTACGCTATCAATGCGAGTGATGCCGACCGCTGGCGGGCAAACCCTGTGGCGCTGACCACCGGCGCCTATAACGCAATCGGACTAGCCGGAACACTTGATTACCGGATTAACGTCGAGGGCAGCACATTTATCGTAGACAACGGACGCGCCCTGAACGTCAGTAACACCAACGTCATGCGCGACTTTGGTCAAACCGGCGGCAATTTCGTCCCTGTTCCCGCCTCTATACTAAATATCATGGCACCGTATACCGCTAAACAACTGGTGCGCAGTACGAGTTCCGGAGCCTGGTATCTGCTGATTAATGGCCAACGGTACTACGTCCCAAATGCTGCCAATGCTGCGGCGTGGGGTGTTAGCGGTGATCCGGTAATACTGTCCGATAAACTGACGAGCGGTTACACCGATAGCGGCCAAGCTGTCCCTGTTGTAGCCAAAGAGCAAGAGACAAGCAAAATCTATCTCTTTGACGGCAATAAGCACGAAGCGACCGACGTCATGCTCAGCGCTATTCAGGCTTCAGGAAAGATTATCCCAACTTTCTCTGCCGTTGCTATGTCGGGTGTAGCAACTGGTCCAGCTATCAGCTCCCCAATTTTACAGGCTTACAACACCCCATATGTATATACCGTGGCAAACGGCAGCCTATACCACATCCCGACTAATAACGAATTAAACGCCTTCGGGTTTCCTCGTAAGTACGGTATCACGATGATCGCATCGGTCTTTACGACGGCACTCGGTGTATCCGGTGACGCGAACATGTTCGTAAGCTCGGGCGGTAACACGTACTTCCTTCAAGACGGCAATGCCTTCCCTATTGCGGCCAGCGCTACCGCCAACTGGCTTGGCGGTAAGAGTGCCCTCGCATATACCAGTGGTAACTTCGCAAACCGCTTTGACGTGTCCGGCACACAGCTTGGCTTACGCGTTAAAGACCGCGGCAGAGATCTTGTAGTCAGTGGCGGCCAAGCCGTTGACGTCAGCCAGTACGGTGATGC
>JGI24737J22298_10000593_pt1 | contig 12719 bp, 9 predicted proteins | sample KBSCornC3_FD_22298 | JGI IMG/M metagenome (IMG submission 22298) | reverse complement strand
AACCGTCGAAAGCTTGTACTCGCCGACCAAAGGCTTGGGGGCGAGCAGTTCGATGGCGTTTTCCAGCTTTCTGATCCGGAGGGTTTCGCGATCGCGGTCCGAGACAGCCTCTCGACACCGGTAGATGTCAGCGATCCGGCCCGGATCGTCATCGGCCGCATGGCGGAATAAAGAATCGTACAATTCGGAAGGAAATTCGGGCCCCGCGTCTCTCTACCTTTGAACGGACAAGAAGTCCGTCAGGGTGAGGAGAGGAATAATGGGGGTTATATCCCGGTTCGCCATATTTTCGGCGAGCGTATCGGCGATCGTGCTCGCGGTTCCTGCGGGAGCGCAGATCAAGAGCTTCGACATTCCGGCCCAAGCCGCGGAGACGGCAATAGGGTCGTTTGGCCGTCAGGCCGGCATTCAGATCATCGCGTCGCGCCGCGTTACGCGCGGCAAGCAGGCCAATGAAGTGCATGGCGATTTGCCGGTTCCGGCGGCGCTCGACCAACTTCTTTCCGGCACCGGGCTTTTTGCGAAACAGACGGGGCCGCAGTCTTACGTCGTGCATGCGGCGGCGAATGGGGCAACGGCCGCCAAGCCGACGTCGTCGGTTGGGCAGGAGGTGCTCCAACCTCTAGGGCAAGGCCCGGCTCAAGCGACCTCCGAACATCTCGAGGCTCAGTCGGCGGACGCCGATGCTCCGAACGAAGTCATCGTGACGGGATTGCGCGCGTCGCTACGCTCGGCGACCGCGATCAAGCGGAATGCGACGCAAGTCGTCGACTCGATCGTTGCCGAGGATGTCGGCAAATTTCCCGACAACACGGTTTCCGACGCGCTGCAGCGCGTGAGCGGCATTCAGGTTTCGCGGTCTGCCGGCGAGGTGGGCACGGTACTGGTCCGCGGCCTGCCGGATATCGAGACTTTGATCAATGGACGCGAGATCTTCACTGGCACCGGCCGTGGGGTGGCGCTGCAGGATATTCCGGCGGAGTTGATCGCCGGCGTCGACGTCTACAAGACGAATACTCCGGAGCAGATCGAGGGCAGCGTCTCTGGCACGATCGACATTCGTCTGCGGCGCCCATTCGATTTCAACGGTCTCCAGATCGCAGGCAGCGGGCGCGCCATCTACTCAGACCAACGCCGCAAATGGAGCTATATCGGCAGCGGTCTGATCAGTGATCGTTGGATCACGGCGAACGGCCAAGAGTTCGGTATCCTGATTGCGGCATCCTATAACAAGCGTCGCTATGAGGATCAGACCGCTTTCAATTTCGGGTTCAATCCTCTCAGCCCGCCGACCAACCAGACACTAATCCCCGATACGGTGGGTGGCCTAGTCACGATTGGCGACCGCACCCGCCCCGCGTTCAATGTTTCGCTCCAGTGGAAGCCGAGCCCCGATCTCGAATTCCACGCCGACGGCCTGTTTACCGGCTATCGGCAGGACTATGATGTCGACTTCTTCGTAGGTCTGCCCAAGGCGGGAGATGTCACGGTCAACTCAGTTGAAAGCGGATCCGCGTCATCGGCCGAGACCGGTAACCGGCCGGTCGCGCATACGATCACTACCGCCAACAACTTTACGATTACCAGCAAACAAACATTCCATCAGAAGACCGACGGCTACCAAGCGAATGGCGGGCTGCGCTACACGCCCGGCAACCTCATCGTCACGGCCGAGGTCACCTATAATAAGAGCGAGGTCCGCAGCCAGGCCTTCATCGTCGATACGGCGTTCGTTGTCCCCAAGATTGACTACAACTTCAACGCGGGACGCACGCCACAGATCAATTTCAACGGCTACAACATCGCCGACGGAACGAAGCTCAATCTCTTCACGCTGTTCGATAATCGCAATACTGCGTCGAGCCAGCAGTGGGCCACACACAGCGACGTCCAATATAATTTTGACAGTGGCTTACTGAAAAACTTCAAGATCGGGGCGCGCTACGCACGCCGCACGGGGTCGTCCGGCGGCACCAATGGCGCGGGCGTGCCGCTGGGGTTCGTGCCCATCACCAATTATACCGGCGCAACGACCAACGCGCCTAACGACATCATCGGAGGCAAGGTCGGGTTCGATGGATTTGCGCTCGCCGACAGTGGCTGGATTCGAAAGAATATCGACGTGCTGCGGGCGCTCGCTGGCCGTCCCGCTGGCGACCCGGCGTTCGACCCCGCGCAGGTCTTCTCGCTCGCCGAGCGTGTGTTCGCTGCATATGCGCAAGGCAGCTTCGGTTTCGATGCCGGATCGATGCCGGTCGAAGGCACGATCGGCGTTCGCGCGGTCAATACCGCCACGGACCTGAACGCGATCCAGGTGACAAATGGCCTCACCGGAACGAAGCTGTCGCCGATAAATGGCCGGCGCAATCAGCTGGATATTCTGCCAAGCCTGACGCTGAAGATCAGGCCCAGCGAAACGACCGTGCTTCGAGCGGTAGTTGGCAAAGCGATCCTCAGGCCACAATTCGCGAGCCTGAACCCCGCCATCAGCCAGGCGGAGACGGGTGCAACCGGCAATGGCGCCTTCTTCGGAACCGCAAGCGGCGGCAACGCCGATCTGCGCGATGTGAAATCAACCAACATCGATCTGACGGCCGAGTGGTACTTCGCGCGGGCCGGGTCAGTCACATTAGCCGCTTTCTACAAGGATCTGAACGGCTACATCCAAAGCTATTCAACCCGTGAGACGCTGAACGCGTCGAACGGGCTGCCGGAGAGCTTCTTGGTTACCCGGCCGCGCAACACCGACAACGGCAAGCTGAAGGGGATCGAGGCATCCTATCAGCAATTCTATGATTTCCTGCCCGGGTTCCTCAGCGGGTTGGGCGCGCAGGCTAGTTTCACCTTGTCCGATGGCAAGGTCGACGATCCGCTGAACCCAGGGCGGACACAGAAGATCACGCCACTGTCGAAATATTCCTACAATCTCGTCGCAATTTACGAGAAATATGGCTTCTCCGCTCGCTTGGCCTACAATTGGCGTGGCAAATATATCGACAGCTATTCAGCCGCGCTCGCCGGCGGACGGATCGTCGTGTCTCCCCTAAAATTCCTCGATTTCTCGGCAAGCTACGCGCTCAACAACGCGATCACCCTTACCTTCGACGCCACGAACCTGCTCAAGGAAACCTATCACGACAGTTTCGGCAGCTCGGGTTTTGAGCCGCGCGATACGCGCCAATATGACCGCACTTTCGGCGGCGGTGTGCGCGTCAAATTCTGATCCGATCGCAGGCCGGGCCTTGTGGAGGGACGAGTGAGAAGCAGGGCTTGGATCGACGGCGTGCTCGCCGCCGTCGGTCTGAGCACGCTCGTCCCGCACGCCGCCTTGGCGCAATCGGCCCACTCGACGTCTCTAGCGGATCGCATCACCGGGGATATCGCACCGGTGCACGATCCGGCGATCATCAAGCAGGGCGATACGTATTACCTCTTCAGCACCAGTCTCTCGCGCGATGGCACGGGACAGATCCCTATCCGGATCTCCAAAGACCTTATCAGCTGGACTCGGGCCGGAACCGTATTCGCGCAGATGCCGGATTGGGCGAAGCGCGAAATACCGAAAGCGAAGGAGATCTGGGCGCCAGACATCTCGTTCGCAAACGGGGAATACCGGCTTTACTATGCGGTTTCGACCTTCGGCAGCAATCGCTCTGCCATCGGCCTCGCTACGTCGCCGACGCTCGATCCGAGCGCGCCGAATTACAGGTGGACCGACAAGGGCGAAGTTCTGGCATCGACGGCCGCCAACGACTTCAACGCGATCGATCCCGCAGCCATCACCGACCGCGACGGACGGGCGTGGCTGGCATTCGGTAGCTTTTGGACCGGCATAAAGATGGTGCGGCTGGATCCTGCAACCGGGCTACGCGCGGCAGATGATCGAAAGGTCTATTCGCTGGCCCGCAGACCTGCTCCCGACGCGATCGAGGCGCCTTTCCTGATCGAACATAGCGGCTATTATTATTTGTTCGCCAGTTTCGATTTTTGCTGCCGCGGCGTGGACAGCACATATTACACAGTTGTTGGCCGATCGAAGGCAGTGATCGGACCGTATCTCGACTATGATGGCAAGCCGATGACGGAAGGTTTTGGTCAGATCGTGCTGCATGGCAAGCTCGATCCGACACGCCGGTGGCGCGGCCCAGGGCACTCCGCGATCCTGAAGGACGGTGACCGGCTCTTCATCGTCTATCATGCCTATGATGCGCAGCATCGCGGCATCCCGACCTTGCGGATCAATCCGCTCGGCTGGACCGCCGACGGCTGGCCGGTAGCGCGCCCTTGAAATATTCCTGGAAGGAACGATCGTGACTTTCTCAATCACCCGCCGCTCTCTACTTGCCGCTGCCGCGGCTGCGCCGATCGCCAGCCCAGCGCTCGCCCGCGCAAGCCAGCCAGTACTGCGCAATCCGCTAGTGCGGCAGCGCGCAGACGCACAGGTCTTTCGACACAGCGACGGACATTATTACATGACCGCGTCGGTGCCCGAATATGATCGGCTGGTTTTGCGCCGATCCCCAACGCTGGCGGGTCTGAGCGAAGCCCGGGAGGTGGTGCTGTGGCGCCACCTCGCCAGCGGACCGCTGTCAGGGTTCATATGGGCTCCCGAGTTGCATTTGATCGACGGGCGATGGATCATGTATTTCGCAGCCGGTCCCAGCGGCGGTGGCGAGGATGTATTCCGCATACGCACTTATGCGATCGCCTGTGACGGCAGGGATCCGATGACTGGATCCTGGTCGCTGCTGGGTCAATTGCAGACGCCTTGGGACACATTCACGCTCGACTCGACATCGTTCGTTCATCGCCGCACGCGCTATCTGTGCTGGGCACAGCGCGAGCCGGGGATCGAGACTAACAGTAATCTGTATCTAGCGCCGCTTGCGACGCCGCTCACGCTGGCGCGCCCGCCGGTGCGCCTGTCCGTGCCAACGTTCGACTGGGAAATACAGGGCTTCAAGGTCAACGAGGCCCCGGCGCTGCTCGAACGACACGGCCGCTTGTTTCTGACCTATTCGGCGAGCGCTACCGACGCCCGCTATTGCATGGGCATGCTGACTGCACATGCCGACGCCGACATCATGCGCGTCGACAGCTGGTCTAAGTCGCCGGTGCCCGTCTTCAAGACGTCGGAAGCGCATCATATTTACGGGCCGGGGCACAACAGCTTCACTGTCGACGAGCATGGTCGCGACATGCTGGTCTATCACGCGCGCGATTACGCGCAGATCAAAGGCGACCCACTGTTCGATCCCAATCGCCATACCCGAGTCCAGCCAATTCACTATCGCAAGGATGGGACTCCTGACTTTGGCCAGCCGCTCGCCAATGGGATCGTGCGCCTGTCGTGACGCGCGGCCAACCTGCGGTGACGTTCACCACGTTTGGTGGATTGTAGGGCTTAGCCGCGGGCTTGGCGGAAGCGATCTGTGATGTGCGTGGATTCGGACGAGTCCCAGCTTAGCTGGGGCGCCCAGGGACCACAAAAGAGCAACAAATCTGTTACATCTTTGGCTGGATGCAGCTGGATGTGCCCGGTTTGGTTGCCGGTGAGTCGCATGCAAAAAGGCTAGGGAAAACAGCCGCTTGCTGGATTTCCCTGGACGTTGCCGGGAAGGGTAAATGGTGCCCAGAAGAGGACTCTCGATCGGCAGTTAAGCGACTGACTTTCCATGCTTTTTGAGTGCGGAACATCACCGGCAGCAACAATAGCAGCAACAGATGCTGAACCAAGTCTGGTCTGCCCACGGCATCACAAAAAGCTGCCAGATATTGGCAACACGATTGTTGCGTTCGCACTGTCGCTCGGATCCGGCCTGTTGCTGGTGCGCTGAACTCGCGCGGTAGTCGAATCGGCGCATCCAATCGAAAATTGAGGTCTCAGGGCTCGGGATCAGGGTGCCAGTCCGCCGCCGCCCAGGTGACAATCCAAAGCGCCAGGAAAGCGCTCCACTTGAGAAATCTCTTCACCTCGGAACTCCCAGCCTAGGGCCGCTTGGAGGTTGTCGGGACGTGGCACCGGCAGACCCGCAGAGATGTGCCGAGGACGGCGTCAACGGCTGACTGATGCCGGTCCGACAAAGTATCCCGCATTAAGACGTTTGCCGGCGCGTCGTCGTCCAGCCGCTGCATTGTCTCATTCCTGCTCCGGCGCACTGGCCGTCGAGGTTGAAGTTAGATCCGGCCCGCCGCGGGTCGAGCGCTTCGCCTTGATCCCGCCGCGGCTCTCCTGCGAGCTGAAGCGCTTCAATGCGCCGCAGCCTTTAGCGTCTCGTCCGCATCATGACGGGGTAATCTCAGCCACATAACCTTTAGGTATTAGTCCCGAAGGGCCAATTGGGATGGGCTCTGCGTACCCTAAACTTTGCTCATGCTCTTCAACGGCGTCTCCAGCGGGGATACGAGCTGGTTTGCGGCCGCTCAGGCGCAATTCAAAGCCCGTGTAGCAGCGTTGCTCAACCTAGAAGCCTGGACGATGAGGCCCCGTCGACGTGATGCCGGTCGCTCACGCGGCTCTGCCGATTCTGCCGGGAGTCCAGCGCGAACGCGCATGCATTGCCGTCCGTCCGCCGGACGTCTGATTGATTGGGGTCGCCTGGTAACTTCCACGGTCGCGCTGTTGGCCGTCATCGCCGATCCGACACGTCCAACGGTAAATGTCAGCCTGACTTACGCAATCCTGGCGCTCTATGTGAGTTTCGCCTTACTCGTAGTACTTTTTCTGCCACGACGACGGTTGAGCGACCCAACACATCTCATCTCGGCTGCGGCAGACATTCTCTTCCTGGGTGTTTTGGCCGCGAGCAGTGAAGAGCTTGAGAGTCCGTTCTTGGCATTTTTCACGTTTGCGCTGATTTCGTCGGCAATACGCTGGGGGTGGTGGGGAGTACTTGGTGCAGCCTCAAGTCTACAAATACTGCTCATCGTGGTGGGAATTCCAGACATCAGGGACGCAGACCCCGCCGTCAACATGCTGATTATTCGCTCATCGTCGTGTTGGATATTCACACTACTGCTAGGATATTTCGGGAGTTACCGCAGACGGAGCGAATATCGCCTTCGCGAGCTTGCCGACTGGCCTAATGAGCTCGTTCCTCAGAAGGGCTGGCCGTGGCTTGCCACCGCACTGCGCCACTCAGCGAACGTGCTCGGTACAAGCCGCATCGTCGTGGTGTGGCGTGATCGGGACTCGGTCAATGCGCAACTCGCCAGTTGGACGGGCACTGAGTGCCATTTCGAAGCAAGGTTGCCGAAAAGGTTAAGCGAGGCGCTCCTCCATGCCGATCGGCGCTGGTCGGACACCCAGTGGCTGATCCACGTCCGAGCCATGTGGACAAGTGGCACCGGCCTCTCCAGTTGCGATCCCTTGGAACGTGGAGACGCTGTTTATCGCGTCCCTCTCCAAAGCCTCCGATATGAAGGCTGTGTCATCGTGGTCGATCCTGCATTTGCCGACGAAGATACCCAGTCGCTCACGCGCATCATCGCCTCGCGGATTGCGCTCGAGCTCGAACATTTTGCTCTCATTAGGAGCTTCGCTGATGAGGCAAGTAGTCGCGAGCGCGCGGACCTCGCGCAAAATCTGCACGATGTCGTTCTGCAGGATTTGACGGCCGCCGTACTGCGGCTGGACGAGGCTATGACGTCACTGCCGTCAGATGCGCGCGAACCGTTGCAGGGCGTCAGCGATTTACTGCGCCTTCAGCAGAGCAAGATTCGCCAATATGTCACGGAAGGTCGCAGCCACACGGGCGCGCGCAAATGTCTGCGTGACCAGTTGGAGGCGTTTGCGGCGCCGCTAGCGCGACAATGGAATTGCCGAATTGATGTCTTCGTCGAACCTTCCGACGTGAACGTGTCGGAGCAGCTCGCGGTCGAACTGTGCCTGGCCCTTTCGGAAGCTACCGCCAATGCGTTACGCCATGGCAATGCAAGCGTATTGACCGTGATTGTCGCGGCGCGCGGCAAGCTCCTGCAGGTCAAGCTCTCGAATGATGGGGCGCCATTCCCGAGCGATCCACCTGAACGGCCGCGCTCCCTACAAAGTCGTGTCGAGCGCCTCGGTGGACGAATCACCGTCAGTCATGTGCAGGGGCAGGTGTCGATCGATATCGAGTTGCCATTGGAGAAGGCATGACGCAGCTGCTCTTGTGCGACGACCATCCGCTCATTCTGGAAGGATTCAGCTCGCTTCTGCGTCAAAGGAGTGATTTTGAGGTCGTCGCCGCGGTTACCGATGGCAGCGAGGCGCTGCGCGCCCTGCGCGAGGTCGAGCCCGACATTGCGCTGCTCGATTTGCACATCCCGCATTTCGATGGATTGACCTTGCTGCGCACGATCAGCCGTGAGGGCTGGCGTACGCGAGTGATTCTGCTCTCGGCGAGCATGAGCGACGCCCAAATAGTCGAGGCGATCGCCGCCGGCGTTGGCGGCATCCTCCTAAAGGAATCAGCGCCCCAGACGCTATTGCACTGCCTGCGCACAGTGGCGCGCGGTGAGCGATGGTTGCCGCCCGATCTGATCCACCCGGCTCTGCGCCGCCATGCACGAGGATCACCGCCGGCCCGTCTGGCGCAGCTGACGCGAAGGGAAATGGATGTCGTCAAACTCGTCGCCGCGAGCCATTCCAATCGCGAAATCGCGAGCACACTCAATCTGTCGGAAGGGACCGTCAAGATGCATCTTCATAGCATCTACTCGAAGCTTCAAGTTGATAACCGGACGGCCCTCGCAATTATCTATGCGCAGGACGCCAGTTCGCATCTCACATCTCCGCAGTGTTAGCCCTTTCGGACTATATCACGAGTTAGGACCGTCGCTCGACCAGGTGGCCTAAACAGGAATCATCTGGCGCAGCTTGCAGCTGCGCTCCGACGTGGGGTGGGTGACATGGCGTACGATGGACCTTCAGACCGGCACGTCCTCGACTACGTAATCGAGGCGGATGCTCCGGGCGGCAACCCTGGCGATTCCTCTAGCTATCGGCGTGCGACGACCCGGCAAGGGCTCGGCTTGGTAAGTCCGTTATCTCGTGAGCCATTGGTGGATGATGGAGAACGGCTTACCACGCCCGACGGCAAAGAATTCTATCCCGTGCACCGTGGAATGCCGATCCTAGTGGATGCCGGTAGCTCTATTATCGGGAATATGGTGCTCGCACACGATGGCGCGAGTGCAGTCAAGCGCCATCGTCGTAAAGGTGTGTCCGGGGCGATCAAGCGTCTCCTGTCTCCCGCCAAGCCTGAGACCCGTCGCAACATCGCGGCCTTTTGCGCTGCGCTCAAGCAGGTCGATCCAACGCCACTTGTGCTCATAATAGGCGGGGGTACGGTCGGGCAGGGAGCTGAGGCGCTTTACGCCGATCATGCGATACGCCGCGTGAGCTTCGACATCTATGCCGGCGAGGCGATCGACTTCATCGCCGATGCGCACGCAATACCGCTCGAGGATAAGTCGGTTCATGGCGTACTCGTCCAGGCCGTACTCGAACACGTACTCGATCCGCGTAAAGTCGTTGATGAAATCTGGCGTGTCCTTGCCGATGGGGGTCTTGTTTATGCCGAAACGCCCTTTCTGCAGCAGGTACATGAGGGACCGTATGACTTCACTCGTTTCACGCACAGTGGGCACCGCTGGTTGTTCCGCCGCTTCGAAGCCCTGCGATCAGGTGCCTGCGGCGGGGCTGGCACGCAACTGCTCTGGACGATCGACTACTTCTTCCGTGCGGTCTTTCGCTCCCGAGCCGTTGGCAAGGCTATGAAGCTGTGTTTCTTTTGGCTGGCTTATTGCGACCGGATCAGCTCCCGACGGCATACCGTCGACACGGCGAGCGGTTTCTACCTTCTGGGACGAAAATCCAATGAGGATCTGGCTCCATCCAGCATGCCATCGCTTTACGCGGGAGCCCAGTAGCTACCAAACCGTGAATATCGGAACCCTGCAAGGCGACACGAGGTGGACCATCAGGGGAGTAAAAATGTAAATATGGGGCCAATCGCCAGCCAAATTTGCAAATCTTGGTGTCACAGGCTAGACAAGTTGCCATGACAATGATGTTTGAAAGCAAACATCTTTTATTATGGCCGGATCCGCATTCCTGGACATCGACTGCGGCGTTCCGGGCGACTAAAGATGGTTAACGCCTTCATGGAAACGCTCTGTTATTGGTCCGAGCTGGCCGAGGAAGAGCGAAAAGCTGTTGAGGCACTTGGCGGGCACCGGCTTTTTTTTACGAGGGGAGGAGAGGTTGCTGACCTCGCGCTGCCCGAGGGAGATGTGTTAATCCTGCTCTCATGCTGGGCGGCAAGGTTTCAGGAGAGGCCTAACGGTCGCCGTGTCATTTTCGAGCTTCTGTTGCCGGGCGATCTTGCAGATGTCGAGGCTGACCTGGTCGGGACGGAAATCGTGGGTGGTGCGATTCTCAGCTCGGGCTATGCTCTACTGGTGAAGCGCCATCAGCTAGAGGAACTCGTCAAATATGAGGCGATCGCGCGCGCGATGCGTGCCGCTAAGATTGGTCGCCAGGCGATAAGACGCGAGTGGCTGGTCAATGTCGGCTCACGCAAGGTTGAACCTCGGCTCGCGCATCTTTTGTGCGAATTGAGCTTGCGCGCACGCCGCGCTGGCTGCGGCGCCGGAGCTGTGAGCGAGATGCCGTTGACGCAGACCGATCTTTCAGAAGCTCTCTGCGTGAGCGATGCTCATCTCAATGTCGCCCTCCAGCGGCTGCGCAAGCTAGGGCTGGTGGAACTGGCGCAGAAGCAGCTGACGATACGCAACTGGCCCCAGCTGGCCGACCTTGCCGAATTTGACGATGCATATTTGCGGCGGTCCGCGCCGCTCCGGCGGCGGAAGGCAGTCGGCGCCTGGTCGAGCTCGCCGCAAGATCTCGATCTATTCAGCTGACGAGGAAAGCGGTCGGGCATTCGGTCCAGCGGCACCGCCATACATGGCTAAGCGGATAGGCTACACGCCTTATTCTTGCGCAACCCCAGCCCAAGCATGCCGAAGCCCCCCACCATCATCAACCAGGAGCCCACCTCAGGCACGGCCCGAACGGTGATATTGTCGAGAGCCGGCCCGGCCGAGCCTTCGTTGAGCGACGCGAACCGCAAGGTTGTGGAGCCGGCCTTTGCGGTGAAGAGATAGCTTTGTTCAATCCAGCCCATGTTAGCATGCGTAGAATGGCTCGCATCAAATTTGTAAAGTTTGGTCGCATTGCCGGTCGCAGAGGCCGACAGGGTCTTGACTAGCGGCCCCGCGTCGGGATTGCCCGAGAGCAGGAATGTGACAATATACTTGAGGCCGACCGAGGTAGCGAAGGTTTGTGCGATATTGCCTGCACCCGATCCCGAAAGATCAATGCTGCGCTGCCCGTCTGCTGCGGTCCAGAAGGAGCCGACATAATCAACACTGTTGCCGCCGATCACCCAGCCGCTAACATCTCCTGCACCGGCCGCAACGTGGGCGATGCTGCCCGGCGAGAGGCCTGACTCGAAGCTGCCATTGATCAAGTGCGCTGCGCGTGCGGGCTGCAGGCCTGCGGTGGCCAGCATCAATCCCGCGACGAACCCATAGCTGGTTTTCATCTTATCTCTCCCCCATGCGCGCGCTTGCCTGTCCGGCTCGCAGCGGTGGCACCATGCCTATTGGAGGCGGGGAATCGCAAAGATTCTATCGGCTATGACCCATCAGTATAGCTCGAGTTCTTTTNGTGTCGCACNTGGTGCTCGTCTCAACCGTATCTCGCGCGTAGCTCCAGTGATGAGCCGGGGCAACTTGGTGAGATGATGATCCCGATTGGGGATGCACCTAACCCCTCTGCGCATGGGATTGGCTGTGGATGAACGGATATGGTCGCGAGCATCGGTGTTGGAGCTGGGAAGACTCGACATGAAGGTGGTTCTACTCGCAGGGGGTTTGGGATCACGCCTCTCTGAAGAAACGGTCCGAGTGCCGAAACCGATGGTGGAGGTGAATGGTCGACCGATCATCCTCCATGTCATGGATATATTCAGTCATTGGGGACAGACGGACTTTATCGTGGCCTGCGGCTACAAATGCATGATGATGAAGTCGTTCTTTCATAACCTTCCTCTGCTGACGAACGACTTCACGATTGCTGCGCATGATGGGAGGATCTCGCTCAAATCGATGCGAGCCAGCAACTGGAACGTCTCTGTCGTCGACACCGGCGAGCATACCATGACCGGCGGACGCCTGCGCCGTCTGCGAGAATGGATCGGCGCCGAAACCTTCATGGCGACCTATTCGGACGGCGTTGGCAACATCGATATCGATGCCTTGCTCGACTTTCACCGATCGCACCGCAAGCTCGCGACCGTCACTGCGGTTCAGCCGCCGGCGCGCTTCGGCAATCTCGAGATTGAGGAAGGGCGAGTGGTTGAGTTCACTGAAAAGGTGAACAGCCGTGAGACTTGGATCAACGGTGGCTTTTTCGTGCTCGAGCCTGAAGTGCTCGATTATGTGACCAGCGACTCTGAACCGTTCGAGCAGGGGCCCCTCATGAAGTTGGCTCGGGACGGGGAGCTTTTTGCCTTCAAACATGAGGGCTTCTGGCACCCGATGGACACACTGCGCGATCGCGATCATCTAAACGCCTGCAGCGCATCGGGAACACCGCCCTGGCTGGAGTTCGAACCGCGCAGGTCGTCACCCGCAAGGTCTGTTGCGGCAGTCCTACATGGCTGAGGCGT
>JGI24737J22298_10000589_pt1 | contig 12769 bp, 10 predicted proteins | sample KBSCornC3_FD_22298 | JGI IMG/M metagenome (IMG submission 22298) | reverse complement strand
TGGCGGAGCTAATAATTGGGCAGGTATGGCTTTGGATGAAAAGCGGGGGATCGTTTACATTCCAACCGGCTCGGTAGGTGGCGACTTTTATGGCGGGTTCAGGAAAGGGCAAAACCTGTTTGCCAATTCGTTGCTGGCACTTGATGCAGCTACGGGTAAGCTGAAATGGTATTACCAGTTTGTGCATCACGACCTGTGGGACCGCGACCTGCCCGCCAATCCAAACCTGGTAACCATTGTTAAAGACGGTAAAAAGATAGATGCCGTAACACAAATCACCAAGCATGGTTATGTATTTATGTTCGACAGAACAAATGGAAAACCTATATTCCCGATAGTGGAAAAACCTGTGCCAACTAAAGCCCTGCCCGGCGAAGAAGTTTGGCCTACGCAACCCATCCCAACTATGCCGCAACCTTTCGCCCGGCAAATGTTTAATCCCGAAGATGTTACCGACCGTACGCCCGAAGTGCACAGGGAAATGCTGTCAAAATATAACCAGGTTAAAAACCGGATCATGTTCACCCCGCCAAGCAAGGAGGGAGGTTGGATCTTCCCCGGTTTTGATGGTGGGGGAGAGTGGGGTGGAGCTGCTGTTGATCCCGAAAGTAAGATACTATACATAAACTGCTCTGAAATGCCATGGGCGCAGGTAATGATCGATGTACCTAAAACCAACACTAACGATCATTCACCGCAGGCATTGGGACATGTGGTGTATAATACGAATTGCATTGGCTGTCACGGCGCCGAACTGAAGGGTAATGGCACGTCCTATCCATCGTTGGTAAACATCGGCAAAAAGTATACTGCCGATCAGTTGAGCGGTATTATTGCTGCCGGCCGCAACATGATGCCTTCTTTTAAACAGATTTCGCCCGCAGATAAAAAGAACCTGCTTGCTTTCCTTCTCAAGATCCCTGAAACTAAGGCGGCGAAAGAAGTAGCCAAAGAGCCAACCGGTACTCGCGCCGCCAGCTCGGAGGCGGAAAAGAAAATGATTGATGACGTCCCTTATGCCATGAATGGTTATAACCGCTTTTTAGATAAAGATGGCTATCCCGGTATAAAACAACCCTGGGGCACGCTCAACGCCGTCGACCTTACATCGGGCAAATTGCTTTGGAAAGTGCCACTGGGTGAGTATCCGGAGCTAACTAAAAAAGGCATCCCCATAACCGGCACCGAAAATTATGGCGGGCCTGTGGTTACCAAAGGTGGCCTGGTATTTATTGCGGCAACCAAAGATGAAAAGATCCGTGCGTTTGATAAACGTACAGGCAAAGTGGTTTGGGAAGCTAATTTGCCGGCGGCGGGTTATGCTACCCCCGCAACTTATTCAATTGATGGTAAACAGTGCGTAGTTATTGCCTGTGGCGGTGGAAAAATTGGAAGTAAGTCGGGAGATAGTTATGTTTGTTTTGGATTAACCGACTAACACCTCTTTATGGATTTATTTGAAGCAGTTTTTGATTTGTACGAGCAGATACGGTTAAAGGCCGAAAATGATTTTCAGGGTCTGATCAAATGTCAGTACACGCAGCAATGTTACAGCGATAATGGCGCTTTTTGCCTTGTATTGGAGGTCACTGTTTTAAAAAATATCTCTGATGATGATTATGGGCTTGTGTTTTCCATCAACGCTCAAACAGAACCAAATCACCCTGGTCATGAGAGCGATACAAATGGCATCTTTTTAATCGCCGATGTACATCATGGCGATAATAAGACGATCAGTAATTTGGATGAGCTTGTTTTTGACCCACAAAATGAAGATGCAGTTCAGGAGGCGTATGCTAAGATTGAGCAATTTGTTAAACCCTTTACTTCCGGTGTGAGTGATTTGCTTGTACAGGGGTATGATCTGAAATTGGTCGATAACGCAACTAATTAGTTTCGAATGCTTAGAAAATATTGTTATTTTGGCTAAACAAAACAGCCATTTATATGCAACCTAAACTTTTGATACTTTTTATTGTTGCTGTCGGATTGTTTGGCTGTACTAAAGAAAAAATAAAAACACCCAACGAAATTGTCCCTCCTGTTAAGGTTAATTATGGAAGTGTAGTTGTCGGTGATACTACATATAAAACCATTGAAATAGGTAGCCAGATTTGGATGGCAGAAAGTTACCGAGGTTTTGGAAGTCCGTTGGCTATAGCAGTTGTTCAGGGGCATAATACCAATTTATACTACGGTTTATATATGACCGAGGACTATAAATTACCTGCCGGATGGCGTGTTCCTACCATAAATGATTATAACAAACTGAGTAGTAACGTAACCCAAACCAAAGATGGTAATGGGAATTATTTAGCCCTAAAAAGCGATAGCGCAAGAAAGCTTACTTCTCCATTTTTATGGAAAGGAACTGACGGTACAAACACACTGCATTTCAATGGAGAACCATCTGGTTATTATCTTCATTTTGGGCCAAGCGGGTTTTATCTTCACAACACAGATAGGGGCTACTATGTTATTGATGATAAAACATCTGATAAAAATAATAATAAAAAATTTTACTGTTTAAGTCCGGATTATGCCGGGATAGTTACAATTAATGATAGGGATAGTATTGGATACGCACTTTTGAGGTTGGTTAAAGACAAATAGGCTTTGCCAAATGTATTTAATGCTATATTACAGTTGTACAGGGAAGTATCTGGAAACTCAAAACTGCTCTTCATAAACCGCTCCTCCGGGCGTTTGCAGCTTATAATGTTTTACCTGCCCCGGCCCTTCAAATTCAAAACGGATGCCTACAATACGGCCCATGGTGTGAGCCTGTTTAAATTCAAAGATCTGTTTGTTATTAAGATATATTTTCAGGTAATGGTCTTTAACGCTGCATCTCAGGTTTTGAAATTGCGACATGTCTGTGCCAAAGGCACTCAGGTCATGGCTTTTTCCATCAACCCATTCTTCGCCGGTTAAAATGCCCATATCGGCGATGCATCCTTTGTTTACTATGGGGATCACAATAGCGGTGCCGTTACCTAAAATGGTAAGGTCGGCTTTGGCGCAGGCCGATTGGCCGGGTGTTGAGGTATTGCGCAAGGTGCAATCCATGGTGAAATTATCTGCATTAATTCCCGGAAATTCGCGGATGTTGGCAAACTTTACCCTGGTATTGTTAAAAACAGGTGTTCCGGATTTTTTCTCCATGACATCAGCGGTAATTCCCATAAAACCCTGCCCCTTAATTTCCTCCCGTGAAAGATAAACAGGTACGGGCTGGTGATCAATGATGCCTTTCCAGCCTTTGGTTTTGATAAATACCGATGTTTCCTTTCGCACATGTTTGTCTACAATTAGCTTAGCTATAAAATAGCCCGGGTCATAATAAATAGAGGTATACTGTTTGCCGTCGCCGGGCACTTGTTCGCGGCGATTAGGGTCCCATGATTGCTGGATAAAAACGCTATCAGAATGAAATGCCGAGGCATCATAATTAAATACAACCGAGTTAGGCAAATCGTCAGAAACTTTCTTGCTGGTGAATTTTATTGAGCCGGGATCAATAGGTTTATTGCGCTTGCTGCTCATAAAAAACAATGCGCCCAATACCAGCAGCAATGCGCTGCCAAACCATATATAGCGTAAACCGGGTTTTGAGAACGGACCCACAACTGCGGTATCCGAATCATTTATTTTAACCGGTTGCTCAATTACGCCGTTAACCTGGTGGTGCTGCCTGAAATCGCGCCAACTGGTGTAGTCAAGGAAACGGACAAGGGCGTTCAGCGTTGCTGCATTGGGAAAGCTTTCGTAGCGCACCTTACCCCAGATCCTTTTCAGGGTTGATATACTGAGCTGCACCCGTGTTTTATCAAAGATCTGCTGACTTAGCTGCTCAAAATCATCATTACCCCAAATATCACTATCACCCCAGTTTAACGTTCGCTCAATAAGCTGCCGGCATAACAAAAGCAATTGTTTTTCCTTTTCCATTGATCTACAGGTAATAATGTGGTTTAAAAATTCCTAAAATGCTTTGAACAAACTTGAACTTAACTTGAAATGCCACTCGTGCTTTATTGTAATGGCAAATTTGCAAGCTTTGATTAAAGTTAAAATCAAAACCCATGAACAACAAGATTTTATTCATTGCCATACTAAGCATGACGCTCGGCGGCAGTTTTTGTTACAGCCAGCAGAAAAAAGTTACATATGATATCAACCGCCTTCTGAAAGAAAATAAGCTGGTTAAAGCCTATCCTCGTCAAACTGTTGCCGAAGTTACCTACGGCAGTAAACAGGGCCTGACTACGGCTGGTATATTGTGGCTTAAAAACGTAAACTTTAAAACAGGTATCATAGATGTGGACTTGCGCGGCAGGGATGTTTTTCAGCAGAGTTTTTTAGGCATCGCTTTTCATGGTGTTGATACTACAACCAATGACGTTATTTATTTTCGCCCTTTTAATTTTCAAACCACAGATACGCTTCGCCGCAAACATACGGTGCAATACATCAGCGAGCCGGATTTTCCCTGGGATAAACTCCGCAAGGAACATCCGCTGGTTTATGAAAATGCTGTAAATCCTTTTCCACTGGCCGATGCTTGGTTTCATGCGCGTATTGTAGTTAATGCCAATGATATTATTGTGTATGTTGACCATTCGGATCAACCCTCGCTTACTATAAAAAAACTGAATAACCGGCAGAGCGGGCTCGTTGGCCTTTGGTCGTCCGGGCTGCCGGGCGATTTTGCCAACCTTGTTATTACTCAATAAGTATAAACCAACCATCATCATGAAAAAATTAGTCTTAATGTTAATGCTGTTTGCTGCCGTGGAAATACGGGCACAACAAAAGCATCAGGTATACAACCTTTCGGTTGTAAACCCTAAACAATGGATCATTCCAAAAAACGATACACTTGACTATGAGCTGGGCGCTTTCCAGGGACAAAAAGCGCTGCTCGTCAAACGGAAAATTGGCGATTACAAATCGGCCAGTTTAGCGTATAAACCGGGTTTAAATTTTAAGGACGGTATTATTGAAATGGATGTAGCTTGTATAAACCCCAAAGGAGGCTTTGTTGGTTTGGCTTTTCATATCCGGGATGCCCATCATTACGAAACAGTTTATTTCAGGCCCGGGTCATCCGGTACCATCAATGCTATCCAGTACATGCCCGAAAAAAAGGCCGAGTTTAACTGGTGGGATTATGAGGCAACAAAATACCAGGCTAAAGCTATAATTCCGCAAAATAAATGGTTTCACATTAAGGTGGTGGTTCAGGGTAGCAAAATGGAGGTTTATGTAGATAATGGCCCGAAGCCGGCCATGGTTTACACCCCGCTTGATCCATCATTGAAAAGCGGTGCGGTAGGTTACTGGCACGGCAACTGCCCACAGGGTGCATATAAAAATCTTGTTGTAACTGCTTTTAACTAAGAAATGATACTGACGGGATCTGTGCGCTCTCTGTCCGGACTTACGAGGTTTTTAAACTTCGTAAGTCTTCAACTGCAAAAAATCGCCCTAACTACATCGATGTAGTAGAAATATATAGTCAAATGGCTGTCCGGTGCTTGTTTTTATTGAACCAAAATCTGCACTTTTATAACTTGAAATGTGCCCTGCATAAGCACTTTAACCAGTTATTTATAGTCTATGAAATTTAAACACCTGTACAAATCAACAATTACTGCATGTTTATTAGCGCTAAGCCTCAATTCTTTTTCGCAAAATAGTTTTAAACCCCAAAAGGATGTATTGGCCACCATCAAAAAAAACTTTGCTGATGCGGATGTACAATATAAATATATGGCCAAACAGTTTGGGCCGGAGCAATTTCCTAAAACGTATCACCCTAATACCGATAAGTTTGAAACAAGCAACAGCAGCTGGTGGTGCAGTGGTTTTTATTCAGGCACATTACTAAATCTATATCAGCAAACTAAAGATGCCGCACTGCTTAACGAGGCTAATAATAATTTAAAAGGCCTTGAAAAAGAACAATATAACAAAGGGACACATGACCTTGGTTTTATGATGTACTGCAGTTTCGGCACAGCAAACCATCTCGAGCCAAAGCCAGAGTATAAAGATATTCTGATTAACAGCGCAAAATCACTATCAACCAGATTCAACCCAACGGTTGGCTGTATCCGTTCCTGGAATTCAAAGGCCAATGATTTTCTGGTGATCATTGATAATATGATGAACCTGGAACTGTTGTTTTACGCTACCAAGGCAACCGGCGACTCGAGCTTTTATAAAATAGCGGTTACCCATGCCAATACCACTATGAAAAACCACTTCCGCCCGGATTTTAGCTCGTATCACGTAATTAACTATGATGAACAAACAGGGGCGGTAAAAGAAAAGAAAACCGCACAGGGCTTTGCTAATGAGTCGGCATGGGCAAGGGGACAATCCTGGGGGCTATACGGCTATACAGTTATGTACCGCGAAACTAAAGACAAAAAATACCTTGAGCAGGCAAAAAATATAGCGCATTTTATATTGACCAATCCAAACTTGCCTGCCGATAAAATACCTTACTGGGATTATAACGCACCAAACATCCCCAATGCGTTGCGCGATGCTTCTGCAGCATCAGTTATGGCCTCGGCCTTGCTTGAACTTTGCCGTTATGTTGATAAAAAGGATGGCCAGGAGTATTTTAATACAGCTCAAACTATTATCAAAAACTTATCTGCACCGGCATATAAAGCTGACTTGAACACTAACGGAGGTTTTATTTTGAAACACAGCGTGGGCCATTTTCCGGCAGGTACCGAAGTTGACGTACCTTTAACTTATGCCGATTATTACTTTGTTGAGGCTATGCAGCGTTATAAGGCTTTTGCCAAATAACGCTATATTTGGCCCATGGCATTAGGTAAAGGCAGACTTGAAGCATTTAGTGATGGTGTAATTGCCATCATTATTACCATTATGGTGTTAGAGTTAAAGGTTCCGCATGGCGAAAGCCTGGAAGCTTTAAAGCCGCTTATCCAGGTTTTTTTAAGCTATCTGCTCAGCTTCGTATATGTAGGCATTTACTGGAACAATCATCACCATACCATGCAGGCTGTGCGGTCGGTAAATGGTAAAATATTGTGGGCCAATTTGCATCTCTTGTTCTGGCTTTCGCTGATCCCATTTGTAACCGGCTGGATGGGGGAGAACCGCTTAACCCAATGGCCGGTATTTTTTTACGGCGTAGTATTGATCATGAACGGGATCGCCTATCGGATTTTAGCCCTTAGCCTGATAAAACATCATGGCGAAAACTCATTGATAGCACAAGCCTTCGGCAATGATTTTAAAGGGAAAATTTCTGTGGTGCTATACGCAGTAGCTATTTTATGTACCTGGTTAAATCCTGCTATAAGCGTTGTAATTTATGTGGTGGTAGCCGGTAGCTGGTTTATACCCGATAAACGTTTTGAACGCCTTCTCGAATCGGAATAATTACTTACAGGTTGTGGATGTATGACAGCATCAGCCCCACAGAAAACTGCGAAGCTTTGGTATATCCCGGATCGCCGCTTAAGAAGTTCGTTTCATTAGGGTTATCAAAATTTATCGTTTGCAAATACTTGTTGGTTGTACCGTATGATAGCAGCAGGCCGGTACGCAGGTTGAACTTGCGTTTCTTTACGTTTATCCCTACCTGGGAGTGATAAATATTGTAATTGCCTGTATTTGACCGGTAACCCGAGTCGTCTGGATTATACAGGGCCTTACTTATATTATTAAAGTCAGTATGAAACGATAGGTACCCCATCAAATCGGGCTTGAGCAGATAGCTTGCACCTACACCAAAGTTAGTTATCGATTTACGGGCGTCATTAAACTTTAAAAATTCGGAAGTAAAGAAATCCTCGTTACTCTCCGCACCTTTTATAAAGCTTTGTTTTTTGGGTGTTATAATGTTGTATTCGCCAACTTTGGCAAAATATTCTGCAACAACATAAAACTGACCTCCTTTATAGTCACAGGCATAGCCCAGTGCTACGCTAACAGGCGTTTTGTAATTTACTTTAAGACTGCGCTGTCTTGAGTTCGCCAATAAATTGGTGGTATCGGCTTCATGTGGTGTTATCAGATCGCTGATCTGGTTGTCACTTAACAAATTTCCACTACCTGCCACATGTAGCAATGGTGATGATATAGTTAAGCCCAAATGGTGTACGCCATTGTCGTAAGCAAACCCTCCTTTAAACCTTAGCCCCACATTATAATAACCCGCGGTGTATGATTCCTGTACGTTTGAAAACTGCGGGAACCCAAGCCCCACGGTGTTATATAACGCCCTTGAACTTACATTGTAATCATAATCCTGTTTTCGGATCTGCCCCTCGGCAGAGATGCCAATGGCAAAATGGTCAGACGCCTTAAAGCCGCCGCTTATTATACCCGCGGTTTCATTAATACTGTTTACATTTCTATATTGACCCAAAAAGTACTCATTGCCGGGGCTGTAGGAGTCGTCAAGTACATTAAACGTCGCGTCGCGCTGTTGGCTAACCCGGTAGGTAATCACGGGGTTGTGGGTTAGCGCATACCCGATAGTAAAAGGGTGACTGCCTTTTAATGATATTGTTGCCGAGATCATTTGCGGGATAATATTGGTGGATGTTGATTTAAGATCGAGCCCGGTACCCGCTCCGTTCTTGATATTGATGCGGCCGTATTGATAAACAGATGCATTGATGGACGCCGTGCTTTTTGTACTGTAGGCCAGCAATGCCGGGTTCAGGAACATCACCCCGCTATCGAGGTTAAAGGCTATCACAGCGCCGGGAGTTAAAAAGCCTGCCGGGTTATAACTTGACGACCAGTAATTTGCATCCTGGGCTTTAATGGCTTGTGCAAATAGGAAAACGCACAGAAAAGTGGTAAGGATTTTTGTCATAGGTTCGTTTTTATATAAAAATATTATAAATTTATTTAAGTAGTTAATAATCAGTGTCTGTTTTTTCATTTTAAGTAAAAATTCTGTTGCGTATTAACTTAAACCTATGCTTTATGAAATTTTTTGGGACTGTTTCGTTATTCGCGTTTATTCTGATCGTTATGAGTCTGGCTTCGGTGAGAGCCCAAAATTTGAGCCTTAGCCCTCCGCTAAACTTTTTGCCTGCTGCCACCACGGATAGAGCCATTGATATCACCAATTTTAAAGGGAGCTACTTTATTGCCTGGAAAGAAGCCGGGTCTACAGGCATTATTCATGTTTGCTATCTCGGTAAACAATATGATACCAGGTTTTCACAGCTTGATGCTACCGCCGGTACCGAAGTCAGCGCGTTTGCACCCGTGCTGAGAGTAACTGATAAACACATCTATGCTTTTTGGATAGGTACCGATGGCTCATTGAAATATATCATCAATAGCAGCGATACCACTTTTAATACACAAGCTATTAAAACGGTGAGTTTTAATGGTTCGCCTAAGTTAAAGCTGGGAGTTACCGCTACGGTAATCAATGGCAAAGTCATGATCGCATCGCACGCCGATAATAAAAATGATATGGTTGTTGCCATGCTTGATGCCGGCGAAGATGGTGTATTTAAACCCGCTGTTTTGGAAACCGTGATGGATAAACGAAGTACCGACTATCCTTTTATTGTTACTTTATCTGACAACCACGCCCGTATTTGTTATACAAATGATGATGGTATGTTTTATGCTGATTACAATCCCGCGGATAAAACCTGGACAAAAAGAACTGCAGTGGAAAAATCAAAAACGAAAGTAGCCCCGGCAGTTTATCATGCCTTTAGTACTTCCCGTTTGTTTTATTTGTGGAAAGGATATAGCAAAGACAATTTCATTTACTACGCTTCAGAACATGAACAAAACCGGCCGGTAAACGGCTATAAATTGCCCGACTATTTTAAAACCCCGTACCCGGTATCGATATGTAGTGTTGATACTAAAAAGTTTATCATGGCTTTTGTTGGGGAAGATCAAAAACTTTACCTGAGCTATTTTACCAGCTATAACCCGGCGAGCTGGATGGAGGATACCCTGTTCCCGGCAAAAGGGAACTTTACGCTAAAGGACATAGTTATTCCGGGTGCGCATGATGCTGGTATGTCGGCATTGAATGGTACAGGAGGCATGCACGGAAGCTCCATTAATCCCTGCAATACACTTACCCAAAAACTAAACATCGGGAAGCAGTTAAATGCGGGCATCAGGATGTTTGATTTGCGGGTAGGGGCATTTAAAAATGCTATTTATACCAAGCATAGCTCATCCGATTGTATGGCCGATGCCATGGGCGGCGGATATGGCGAGCAGTTTAAGGATATTCTTGACTCGGTTAAAACGTTTCTTAACAGGCATAAAAAAGAATTTATAATTATAACCTTTAGCCATTTTTGCCCGAAAGAGGCCCCGGCCGATCATGTGGCCGATACCATTTTCAGCATACTTGGGAAAGACCTGATCTATAATAACCAGTCGAAAAGTATCGATAATATTAAACTGAATGACCTGGCCGGCAAAGTGATCATCACTTTTGAACAATATGCTAACCGGGAAAAGCTGGTCGACTCTAATTCCATGGCCGATAAGGCTAAAACTTTTCTGAATTTTCGCCGCGCTTACGCGGCTACTAATCAAATAAATAAACTGCTGGCAAAAGAGGAGCTGTTTTTTTCATCGATGAAAGACGGAATCAATAAAAACGATCTGGTGCGGCTGGACTGGCAGTTAACCCAAAGCAGTGATGAGGCAGCTTTGATATGTAATGATTTTGAGGATGAAAAGGTAAGCCCGATTGTAAACGGCATAATGCTGCTGACCAACGTTGTGAAAAAAAATCAAAGTATAACCGACCTCGCCCAATTTGGCAACAAATACCTACCATCTAAAATTAATGAGTGGATAGCCAATAGTACCATCAATAAAAATAACAAGCCTAATATATTATACGTTGATTCAGCCGGTTCCTGGATAACTGATTACTGTATTGAATTGAACGGTACGCCACTTTATAATTAAAAGGCTGTTCACTTTTAACTAAAGTTCTAATTACCCAAATAGTTTACTCCGGCTGCTTTTAATTTCTTTATAACTGCCGTTGCTATATCGCGCCCTTGTTGATTGCCGTTAACAATAGCATCATTAAAATGAATACCACCATAAAAACGGGACAAAGAAGCCTCCTCAGCCGCCTGCTTAAATGATTTGAAGTCGCGGGGGCCAACACCATAGGGGATTTCTGAATCATCTGTGTAAGCAAAATTATCACCCAACAGATAACTTAATACTCCAGCCGACGAATTTGACAATACGGCATGGCCGCTTGGATATTCCGGGAATGGCGGGGTTTGCAACATGGGCACCCATTTAATATCAATGTATTTGTTAATATAGGTTTCGGGGCGGATGCCGTTACTGCGATATTTTTCGTCCCAGCAACTGATAAACGCATCCATTTCGGTCATGGCTACCAGCGTCGCTACTTGTATCGATTTATCAAAACTAAGCCCGGCCTTTTTTACGGCGATACCGACAATATTCATCCAGTGCCCACCCGGACTGATTTTTTTAAAACCGATCATCATGTGCCCCGATGTGGTGACAGCAAAAGGGTTGCAATCCCAGAAGTTGGCAATCATGATCTGCTCTGCCGACATGTTTTTGGATACCGTGTAAACTGCATAGGCCTCTTTATAAAACTCGCTGGTGCTATCTGTGCTGAACACTGCGGGTCTAACCGGCACAAACTGATCGGCTGAGTCAATAAACATCGGGCGAATGGTTTTCCAGTTGGGTTCAACGGCCTCCATATACATTGGAGGGGTAGGGAACCAGTTTTTACCACCTTTTATAGGTGAGTACCTGAGTCGGCCGCTCAGTTTGTTGTAATTATCTGATTTAGAATATTTAATAACCTTAGCCGTCATTTCGGTGGCAGCGGCTATCGATTGCTTGATCACATCTTCGCTGATTCCGTTCTCTTTAAGAAGGGCTACATATTTATCCTCATCATCCTGCAGCATAAAGCCCGATGGGAGCATCTGCTTTCCTGTTTCCAGTATACAATACATAGCGGCTATGCGATAATCGTACTTATCGGCCGGGATGCTGATCTGGTTATCCAGTGTGTAGCTTTTGATGAAATTGCCAACCGGTATTACCTGTTTATTGTTGAGACTAACCAAATTATAAGCCCCCAAGGTTACATAAGCATAATAGCGGGAGGCTGCGGGCGGGTTTACAACATCATGGATCATAACCGCCGAAATAGCGTTTACAGCCTGATCGATATGCAGGTACGGAAAAATGTTTTTCTTACTCTTTTGCGCGTAAGCTGCTGTGCTTATCAGCGCTAAAAACAATATGGATATTTGTTTGATCATTTGTTTTAATTTTGTTTCAGTGCCAAGCCTTAAGTCAATAGGTACTTAAGATTTAGTACTTGTAAAACTGCAGCGCCTGGCCCGATGCACCTATCATTACATAATTTGCACCGTTTATTTTTATTTCTGCGGCCGATTTTACGTCACCGTTTACCGATAGTCCGGCAACCGGTTGGCTTTGGTATGTGAAATTGCCTTTACCGTCGCCGGTAAGCAGGCAGCCATAATTTGCGTCAAAGCTCCCCAGTTTCAGGCGGTTATCTGAATGGTTGCCCAGCAGCAGCAGGTCCGTTTTGCCGTCATGATTAAAATCGCTGGTCAGGATCTCTGATACCGACGAATATTGGGCCTGCAATGGCAACCCACCTTTTACAAACTTACCACCACGGTTCATGAACAGGCATGTTTCAACCTCATTAGCTGTAAGCTTA
>JGI24737J22298_10000580_pt1 | contig 12843 bp, 10 predicted proteins | sample KBSCornC3_FD_22298 | JGI IMG/M metagenome (IMG submission 22298) | reverse complement strand
CGTCGATATATTTTTTAAAGGCATGCGGTACCTGGAACCACCAAACCGGGGTATGGTAAATGATCACATCGGCCCACTTATAATTTTCGGCCTCCTGCATAGGGTCGTACTCATGGTTTACATCGGTTGAACGAACTTCAAAATCAGGATGAGCGGTAAAATACTGCACGGTAGTATCCAATAAAGTTTTGTTAAATCTTCCGCCGGAGTGGCCGAAGATCTGCCCTCCGTTTATTACAAATATGTTTGTCATTTATTTTCTTGTTTAATTTTCATCAAAATTACATGGATGATATCTACTATTAAAATAGTATAATTTATACATTTGTATCATAATTATAATAGATAAGCTATGGTGAATTTTGAATGGTTCCGTACGTTTAAAGCAATCTATGAAACCGGGTCGCTAACCGGGGCGGCCGAAGCGCTGTTTATTTCGCAGCCGGGAGTGAGCCTGCATTTAAGCTCATTGGAAAGTTACGTAGGCTATAAACTGTTTGATCGTACTTCGCGCAAGATGGTATCTACCGAACGGGGAAAGATCCTGTACAATTATATCCAGGAGTCAATCAGCAAGCTGGAAGATGCCGAACGGCATTTTCATAAAAGCACCGAAAAAGATGTGCCTACTATTAGTATAGGCATGTGCTTTGAGACTTTTCAGTTTACGCTCGAATCTTACCTGCCCACACTGCCTTTTAATGTGATCATTAAATTTGGCGAATACCCCGAAATGCTGGCCGACCTGGATGGCGGCATCCTCGATATGATTGTAACGCCCCATAAAGGCGACTATAAAGGTTTGGAGTATAAACCGTTTTTTAAAGAACGGATAGTGGTGCTGGCCGGGGCCCAAACACCAACCGACGAATTTAATGAACTATTGAAAACTAAGGACCTTAACCGGATTCAAGCCTGGCTTAAAGCCCAAACCTGGTATGGCTCATCGGGCGATATGGAACACCTGCGGCGCTTCTGGCATATTAACTTTGGCAAACGGCCTGATTTTAAGCCTAATTTCATCGTCCCTAACATGGGCTCTATTATCCGTTGTTTGAGTAATGGTAAGGGTATAGCCGTGATCCCCGACTTTCTTTCAAAAAAGGAGCGGGACAGCGGCAACATCAAATTGCTTTGGGAAGGATATAATTTAATTGAGAACACCTTGTACTTCGGCACCCGCAAAAAATCCATTTATGCGGAGCAGGTGGCTATAATCCAGGAAATTTTTGAGCGGGAGATGGTGTAAGCCTCTAATCGCCGCCGCTCGCCTCCGGCGAGTGGCAACTATTAAGGCGGCCTCTGGCCGCCGTGGGGCAGGGGATAAGTAGCTCAAGCCGCTTTTTTTACCGCTTTTATTACTAATTTCAAATCAAGATAATGGTGACAATGTACTGTCAGTACATTGATCATCAGTAGCGTGTATTTTCAAAAAACTCCAAAAAAACGCGAAAAAACAAGCAAAACAATCCGGCCATTTTTGCCCGGATCTGAAACACTGAATTTTTACTCCTAAAAGGTTTATTTGCTGATAGTCAAATATTTAATAGTGTTTCGGGCAGGGGGGGGTAAATTTCTGATTATCAATGTGTTTCATTTTTAACGCGTTCCGGCGTTTCACTCTCAAAAAATGAAACATTTGTTATTTCCAAAAAAAGAAACACCGGCAATTTTTAATTTTTTTATGGAGAATCAGAAAATTGGGACACCTTATTTGTTACATTGGATATTGTCCAATAAAGCCTGTAGAATCACCGGGTGCTTATACTGTTGGTGTGGCCGTAAAAATACTCGCATAATACTTGCGATAGGCAAACAGCAGAAATACCTCTAAAACGATAACTGCCAGTCCAATTGGCAAACCGGCCGGTGCCAAAATGGCATGGAACAGGAATATATTTAATGAAATAGGTAGCAGCAATAACACAAACAGTGCCGTATACCGGTTGATAATTAAAAACAGGCCGCTGGTTATTTCAATTACCTTCATGTATTGAAAAAAATAACCTGAACCAAATAACCCGCCGCTAAATGCCTGTGCCTTATCGCTCATGGGCGGTTGGGCCATATGCAGAAACTGGAAAAAGAAGTTTAAACCAAACACCACGAAGACCAGGCCCAGCAAAACGCGGGCAATTAATACTGCAATTTTCATAATTAGTAGGTTTAATATAAGGTTAAACACTAAGTTTAGTAATTTAATTGACATATTCAAATCCGCCTCATAGCTAACTATTTAAACAGGCATTACTTTTGATAAAACAGGACATATGAACATTCAAAAAATAACTTTCGGCAACGGTTGCTTTTGGTGCACCGAAGCCGTTTTCCAATCTCTTAAAGGTGTAACATCAGTAACCTCGGGTTATATGGGCGGCAAAGTTTTAAACCCAACCTATGAGCAGGTTTGTACAGGCGCTACCGGTCACGCCGAAGTGATTCACCTGGAGTATGATGCCGACCTGATCTCGTTTGATGAATTGTTATTGGTTTTCTTTAAAACCCATAATCCAACAACACTTAACCGCCAGGGCAATGACGTGGGCACACAATACCGCTCGGCTATATTTTATTATACAGATGAACAAAAGCAGGCTTCGGAAGCGATGATCAAAACGCTTACAAATGAGCAGGTTTTTGACGATCCTATCGTAACCGAAATCACCCCGGCAAGTACATTTTACAGCGCCGAAGATTACCACCAGAATTATTTCAACGATAATCCTAACAAGTCGTACTGCGCGTTTGTTATCCAGCCAAAACTCAATAAATTTGCCAAGGAGTTTAAGGATAAAATAAAGCCGGAGCTGTTATAAGTTGCCTGTCATACGGAGTGTTTAAATCGAGCGACTCTGAAGATGAAGTAATATTAAGCAAAAGGGCCTGTCACCCTGAGCCCGTCGAAGGGTCGTGCGCAGGGGCCCTGCTCACCATGCTTCGAGGGTCTCAGCATGACCCCCGTTTTAGTTAAACGGTAGTTCGTCGAAGCATGACGGCGTACTTTTTCCGCATGAGTCTTCGACAAGGTCTCGACCGGCATTCTTTTTAATCAACCCATATGAAAAAAAGCTATAGCTATTTATTTTCAGGCCTGTTGTTATTCAGCGCCTGCTCATCTGTTAAAAAAACAGCCAATCCTAATTCCAGCATTAACAATGATGGTAAGATCTGGGCTTCGTTATGGCAGCAGCGGGCGGCGGAGTACAAAGCATTATGCTTTCAGGCCTATAACGTAGCTAAACTCAGGGTTGATGAAGGGATTAAGAACCCCGGTAATAAGCCGCTGGCCATTGTTACCGATATTGACGAAACGGTGTTGGATAATAGCCCCTATGATGCTCATCGCGCCTTGCAGAACTTAGATTACAGCGATGCCACCTGGAAGCAATGGACAGACAAAGCCCTTGCTGATACCGTGCCGGGCGCACCTGCTTTTTTTAAGTACGCTGCATCAAAAGGGATCACGATATTTTACATCACCAACCGTAATGAAAATGAGCGGGCAAGTACGCTGAAAAATCTGCAGTTGTATGGATTGCCTAATGCGGATGACGAACACCTGCAGTTGAAAACCACTTCGTCGAGCAAAGAAGCGCGACGTCTTAACGTTTTAAAAACACATAACATCCTGCTGCTTTGCGGCGATAACCTGCCCGATTTTGACCTGCTGTATGATAATCACCCGGCCGAAGAAAGCAGGACGGCTACTACACAAAAGCTGCAAGCGGAATTTGGCAAAAGGTATATTGTTATTCCCAATCCTTCATATGGTGATTTTGAAGGGGCGCTCTTCCGGTTTAATTATAAGCTTAGCCCTGCCCAAAAAGATTCGGTGATCAGGGCGAAGATCAAAGCCGATCAGTAAAGCTACTGATCTTTAACGGTTGACGGGGGATAGCCGCCCGGGCAGGTATATAACTTAATTGTCTGTATTTACGTATATTTACACGCTGATCCCGCTGTAGGTGTAATTATTTTATATAGCTAAAAGCATTTTATTTAGTTTAATAAAATAATTGAATGTTTGGGTGATGTCATAATCTTGCGGTAACATGTGCATGAAGCACAAATAAATTGCAAATTTGCATACTGCATTATTATTATTCAGTTAACCCCTGTTTAACTATGAGTGATAGAACTATTCTGGTTTGGTTTAGAAATGACTTGCGCATAAATGATAACGAAATTTTGTTAGAAGCCGTGCGCAAGGCTGATAAAGTACTGCCGGTTTATTGTTTCGATCCTTATTATTTTCAGCATAATGAAACCGGTGCCTCAAAAACCGGAAATTTCCGGGCGAGGTTCCTTTTAGAGGCCGTTGCTGATCTCCGCAAAAATTTACAAGGCTTCGGTGCCGAACTCATCATCAGAATAGGTAATCCGGCAGAAGTTATTCCCCAACTTGCCGAAGAATACCAGGTAAATGAAGTTTATCATCACCGTGAGGTGGCCTACGAGGAAACCAATATCTCCGAGCAGGTTGAAACTGCGCTATGGAAAATGAGGCTTAATCTTAAGCATTTCATCGGTCATACCATGTATCATAAGGAAGATCTTCCTTTCCCGATTAAGGATATCCCGGATAGTTTCGCGGTTTTTAAAAAGAAGGTGGAACGTGACAGTAATGTTCGCCCATGCGTACCCAAACCCGATCATATCAGCGTTCCGGAAATTGCCGATGCCGGCGAATTGCCAACCTTGCAACAATTAGGTTTAAACGAGCCTGTTGACGATATGCGCGCTACCGAATATTTTCAGGGGGGCGAAACAGCGGCTTTGGTGCAAATGCATAAGTGTTTTGCCAATGCAGACCAGCTGCTGAAACAAAAAAATGGGCGTAACGGCTCTGATTGCTCTTCAAAACTTTCTTCGTGGATCTCGATAGGATGTATCTCGCCGAGGCAGGTTTACTGGGAAGTTCAGAAATATGGCAATAATGGTAACCTGTTAAAGCTTGAATTGCTTTGGCGCGATTACTTCAGGTTTATGTTTAAAAAACATGGCCAAAAATTTATCAAAGCTAAAAACGAAGCTCAGAGCGCCGATCTTGCACCGGACGCCGACCTGTTGCTCCAAAAATGGAAAAACGGCGAAACAGGAGTGCCCCTTATTGATGCAGCAATGCATGAACTTAATGCTACAGGCTATATCAGTAATCAAAACCGGCAGATAGTAGCGGGCTATTTGGTAAATACCCTTAAAGCCGACTGGGTACAGGGTGCTGCTTATTTTGAAGAAAAGCTTATTGATTATTCGCCGGCCAGCAATTGGGGTAACTGGGCCTTTATTGCCGGTGTTAACGATGCTAAGGAAAGCAAATACACTATAGTTACCAAGCTGCCCAAAGAGCTTGAAGCCAAAACTGACTTTGTGAATACCTGGCAGCCATCATCCATTGATGAAGCCGGGGATTTGGTTGGGGTGTAATTGAAATTCGACGTTTTGGCGTTTTGATAGTAGCGATATCGTCCATCAGCCGATGGATAATGCCTTGCGCAGTATAACCGGACCATGAGCCGAAGCAATACCTAAATCTTATCTAATTATTATTTCTATAAACCATCTATTTAAATAACTGTTGTTCTTTTGCCTCAAAACTCCGTATTTTCCCATTTAAGGATAAAATAAGCTTAACAAAGGCTAAATTTCTTTACAATTAATTATGAAGTATATAGCGGTATATCATTACTTTTGTACCGTTTTAAAGATCAGTTTCACATGGATCGTCTCAATTATATAAATAGCGGAAACGCTGCCTACATATCTTCCCTATACGAACAGTACAAACAGGAGCCGGAATCGGTTGATTTTGGATGGCAAAAATTCTTTGAAGGATTTGATTTTGGTAAAGATACCGATGCCGCCGGCGCAATTGCACCTGCTGCAGTTGGTCAAGCTACTCCTGAACATTTCTTGAAGGAAATTAACGTATTAAACATGATAGATGGTTACCGCTCACGCGGGCATTTGTTTGCAAAAACAAACCCCGTTCGCGAACGCCGCCATTATTACCCAGGCAAGGAGCTTGAAACTTTTGGTTTGAGCGAAGCTGATCTTGATACCGTTTTTAATGCGGGTGTTGAAGTAGGCTTAGGCGCTGCCAAACTGCGCGATATCCGCCAGTTACTTGAGGATACTTACTGCCGTTCAATAGGTACGGAATATAAATACATCCGCAATCCCATTAAAATAAAATGGTTTGAAGAGCGGATGGAGGGCCATCGCAATACGCCTTATTTCACCCTTGATGAAAAGAAGGAGATGCTTAATAAGCTGAATGAAGCCGTAACATTTGAAAACTTTTTAGGTACCAAATTCCTTGGTCAAAAACGTTTTTCACTGGAAGGTGCCGAAGCGCTGATCCCTTCAATGGATTCGGTAATTAAAAAAGGCGCTGATCTGGGTATCGAGGAGTTTATCATCGGTATGGCGCACCGCGGGCGTTTGAACGTATTGACCAATATCATGGAGAAAACCTATAAAGAGGTGTTCTCTGAGTTTGAAGGTAAAAACTACGATTCTGAATCACCTTTTGGTGGCGACGTGAAATACCACTTAGGTTTTTCAACCGATGTGCATACCAAAAGCGGTAAAAAAGTTCACCTGAGCCTTTGCCCTAACCCATCACACCTCGAAGCGGTTGACCCGGTTGTAGAAGGGATCACCCGTTCAAAAATCGACTTTAAATATGGCGGCGATCATTCAAAGATCGCTCCGATCCTGATCCATGGCGATGCTTCAATTGCCGGACAGGGTATAGTATATGAAGTTTTACAAATGGAAAAACTGGATGGCTACCGCACCGGCGGCACCATTCACCTGGTTATCAACAACCAGATAGGTTTTACCACCAACTATAAAGACGCCCGTTCAAGTACTTATTGTACCGATGTTGCCAAAACTGTGCTTTCGCCGGTTTTCCACGTAAACGGTGATGATGTTGAAGCTTTGGCTTATGTAGTAAACCTGGCTATGGAATACAGGCAGGTATTTAATGAGGACGTATTTATCGACATCCTTTGCTATCGCCGTTATGGCCATAACGAAGCTGATGAGCCTAAATTCACCCAGCCGCTGTTATACAAAGCTATCGACGCGCATCCTAATCCGTTAAAGATTTACAATCAAAAACTGATAGATGAAGGCAGCATAGATGCTGAATTCCTGAAATCTATTGAAAAAGCCTTCAAAGATGAGTTACAGCAAAAACTGGACGAAGTAAAATCAGAGGAAAGGTTTACTGATACCATTGCCATGTTTGAGGGGGCCTGGAGCGGATTGCACCTGGCAAGCCATAAAGAACTGGTAAAAGCTATTGATACTTCTGTAGCCGAAGAAACCATATTGGAGATCGGTAATAAGATCACTGTGTTGCCACCAAATAAAGAGTTTTTCAAGAAAATTGAAAAGCTTTTTGAAGACCGCAGCGCTATGGTGAACAAAACCAAGGTGTTTGACTGGGCTATGGGCGAATTGCTTGCCTACGGAACTCTGCTAAAAGAAGGTTACCCGATCAGGTTAAGTGGTGAAGACGTAAAACGTGGTACTTTCTCGCATCGCCATGCGGTATTAACGCTGGTTGATTCGGAAGACGAATTTACACCGCTTGCTGCCATTAACCCCGAAGCTAAACTGAGCATTTATAACTCTTTATTATCTGAGTATGGTGTTTTAGGTTTTGAATACGGCTATGCACTTGCAAACCCAACTGCTTTAACTATTTGGGAAGCCCAGTTTGGTGATTTCTTTAACGGTGCACAGATCATTGTTGATCAGTACATTGCCAGTGCCGAAACTAAATGGCAGCGTGGCAACGGTTTGGTGATGTTATTGCCTCACGGTTACGAAGGTCAGGGCCCTGAGCATTCATCTGCACGGGTTGAACGCTTTTTAGAACTGTGTGCCGATGATAATATTCAAATTGCTAACTGTACTACCCCTGCCAACTTCTTTCATATTTTGCGCAGGCAAATGCACCGAGATTTCCGCAAGCCTTTGATCATCTTTACACCAAAAAGCTTGCTGCGTAGTCCTAAATGTGTATCGCCGATTGAAGATTTTACAAGCGGTAAATTCCACGAGTTGATAGACGATACTTATGTTGACCCTAAAAAAGTAAAACGCGTGTTGCTATGTACCGGTAAGGTTTATTATGACCTGTTGGACAAACAACAGGCCGATAACCGTAAGGATGTGGCTATTGTTCGTGTTGAGCAGCTTTATCCAACTCCTGTTACGCAAATTTTGAAGATCAAAGCCAAATATGAAAAGGCAGAGTTTATCTGGGTACAGGAAGAACCTGAAAACATGGGCGCATGGCCATACATTTGCCGTAAATTCCATAATGATAAGGTGATTAACCTGAGCGTTATTTCGAGGATAGAAGGCAGCAGTACTGCTACCGGCTTTGCTAAACAGCATGCCGCTCAGCAGTTATATATTGTATCGAAAGCGTTTGAAGCCCCTGCCGGCAAAGCGGTTAAAGAATCGGTTAAAAAAACAACAAAAAAAATGGCTGATGCCGGAGCTGATTGATTTGCCAATTAAGTATCCCGATATAATCCATTAAAAAATATAAAATCTACAATACTACAATATGAGCTTAGCGATTAAGGTGCCTACCGTAGGCGAATCAATTACAGAAGTAACCCTTTCGAGCTGGAAAAAGAAAGACGGCGACCACGTTGAAATGGACGAGGTTATTGCCGAACTTGAGTCAGACAAGGCTACTTTTGAGCTTACTGCCGAAAAAGCCGGTACTTTAAAAATCGTTGCCAATGAAGGCGATGTACTACCAATTGGCGCTGTTGTTGCCAATATCGAAGACGGAGGCGCTGAAGCTGCTGCTCCTGCAGCACAGCCACAGCCTGAAGTGGTAGCGAACGCTCCTGCTCCGGCCCCTGTTGCTGCTGCCCCGGCTGCTGCATCAGCATCTGTCGAAATTAAAGTACCACCGGTAGGTGAATCGATCACTGAGGTTACTTTATCACGTTGGATCAAAAAAGATGGCGAAGCCGTTGCAATGGATGAAGCCATTGCCGAGCTGGAATCAGATAAAGCTACTTTTGAACTTACTGCCGAAAAAGCAGGTACATTAAAAACAATCGCTAAAGAAGGTGATGTATTGCCTATCGGTGCTGTAGTTTGTACTATTGAAGGTGCCGGTGCTTCGCAGCCTGCTGTTACCCCGGTAACCCCGGCTGTAGTTAGCGCTGCAGATGAATCGCCTCGTGGTGGTGCAGCTGCCGAAAGTGCTAAAACTTATGCATCAGGTACGCCATCACCAGCTGCCGCCAAAATATTAGCCGAAAAAGGTGTTGATCCAAAATCAGTATCAGGTTCGGGTGTTGATGGCCGTATCACTAAAGGTGATGCCCTTGGTGCTCAGGTTCCTGCGGCTAAACCTGCTGCCCCGGCTCCGGCTGCCCAACCTGCTGCTCCGGTAGCAACTGCTGCAAGCGGTGCCAGGGACGAGAAACGCGAAAAAATGACCTCATTGCGCAAAACCGTTGCTAAGCGTTTAGTATCGGTTAAAAATGAAACGGCAATGCTTACCACCTTTAACGAGGTTGATATGCAGCCGATCATGGAATTACGCGGTAAATACAAAGATAAATTCAAAGAGAAACATGGCGTTGGCTTAGGCTTCATGTCGTTCTTTACCAAAGCGGTTACCGAGGCTTTGAAAGACTGGCCGGCTGTAGGTGCACGTATTGAGGGTGAAGAGATCGTGTACAGCAATTTTGCTGATATCTCCATCGCTGTTTCTGCCCCTAAGGGTTTGGTTGTTCCGGTTATCCGCAATGCGGATAGCATGAGCCTTGCCGAAATTGAGAAAGCCATTGTGGTACTTGCCGGTAAAGCCCGCGAAAACAAACTGACCATCCCTGAAATGACCGGCGGCACATTTACCATTACCAATGGTGGTGTGTTTGGTTCGATGTTATCGACGCCGATCATCAATGCGCCTCAATCGGCCATTTTAGGTATGCATAATATCATTGAGCGCCCGGTGGCAGTAAACGGCCAGGTTGTGATCCGCCCGATGATGTACCTTGCCCTGTCATATGATCACCGCATTATTGACGGCCGCGAATCAGTAAGCTTCCTGGTAAGGGTTAAACAATTGCTTGAAGATCCTGCAAGGTTGTTGTTAGGTGTATAACCCTGCAAAAACTTTATAAAAGAGATCCCGGTTGGTTTTCCCTTCCGGGATTTTTTTGTGTAATAGGTTTCGCAAGGTTTTGAAATTTGTCAGGTGATTAGAAGTAGCGACGAACCAAGTACAACTAATCTCTGACCTCCAACCTCTAATCTCTAAAACGAACTCTTCACCACCCTCTTAAGTACCAATAAATTTTGACCATTAAGGCTATAGCCACTAATGTTGTTTTGATAGAGGTTTACCAGTTTATCGTAGTATAATACCACAATGGGCGATTGTTCCATCATCAGGTTGTCCATTTGGCGGTAGAGGCCGAAGCGTTTTTCATCATCTTTTACCTGGTAGGTTTGTTCAAAAAGTTCGTCGAACCTTTTGTTGTTGAACCCGGTGTAATTGGGGCCGAAAGGGATTTTATTTTTGGAATAAAAAACTGAAAGGTAGTTTTCGGCATCTGGATAATCGGCTATCCAGGAGCCGTAAAAAAAGTTGATGCCATTTTTGGAGATCAGTTCGCGCAGGCTGGCACCCTGGGTTATCTCTACATTTGTTTTTATACCAATGCGTTCCAATTGGCCTTGTACATACTCAATTAAACTGCGGTAACCAACGGTGGTAGCCAGGGTAATTTCGGGCATGTGTTTACCATTCGGATAACCGGCGTCTCGGAGCAGGCAGCGCGCTTTTTCAGGATCGTAAGTGTAGCCTTTTACGCCCGTGCCGTTAAAGCCTGGCATGCCTTCGGGCACAAAACCTCCGTAGCCCGGTGTACCCATACTGTTGCGGAGGTATTTGATCATCTTTTCGCGGTCGATGGCGTAGTTGATGGCCTGCCTGATCTTGAGTATTTTTAAAGGGGATTTTTTTACAATGGGCAAAGTGGTATCCACCAGCATGCCCAGGTAAATGGTGTTCAGGTAAGGAGCGGTATTGAGTATAAATTTACCTTTATATTTTTGCGTTACCTTGCCTGCTTTAGTGAGGATGTCATCGCGATAGCTGCCGTCGATATCATTCAAAAAATCGATATTCTTTTTTACAAACTCCAGAAACGAAGTCTGCTTATCAGCAATAAAGGTAGAACGGATGGCATCCAGGTAGGGGAGGCGGTTGCCTTTTTCGTCTTTTTCCCAGTAATGCTCGTTTTTTAAAAACACCAGTACTTCGCCTTCTTTCCAGTATTTAAACCTGAAGGGGCCGGTACCTACCGGGTGGCTCCTGAAGTCCTTGCCATAAAACTCAACCACTTCTTTGGGTACTACAGAACAATATTGTGCCGTGAGTAAGCTTAAAAAGGGAGCGAAAGGCTGCTTAAGCCTGATCTGGAAAGTACTGTCATTAGGTGCCATGAAGGCGCTTTTGCCCTTTACCTTATCACTGAAGATCCATGAGCCGGATGAAGCAACTTTAGGATCGATCAAACGACCGAAGCTATAGGCAAAATCTGAGGCCACTGCCTTTCGACCTGTACCGTTTGCAAAATGAGGATCGTCATGAAAATATACATCATTACGCAGATGGAAGGTATATAATAAACCATCAGCTGATGTTTCCCAGCTTTTAGCAATACAGGGAATGGTTTTTAAACTATCGTTGATCTGTACCAGGCCGTTATAAAGCTGGTTGTCCATCCAAATGGTATAATGATTACGGCAAAAGGCAGGATCAAGCGAGGTAAGGCCCTCTTCAAGATTGATATTAAAAACTGTTTTGTGCTGATCGGGAGAAGTGTCGGTGTGGCATGCGCAAAGCTGAATGGAGAATAATACAAAAAGGTAAGTGATCAGCTTATTCATTTAAGCTAATATATCAAATATCACGATATCAGAGTGGGTTATTAGTCGATTATTGCGCAGGGATGATTGATTGCCGAAAGTAAAAGTTGTGCGACTGTTCGAAATTAAAAGCTAAACAGTCGCATACTCAATTTACGCATCAATACCGGTCAATCCCTTATAAAAATGTTTGGCATAACCTGCTATCAGCACATCGTGATCATTCCCGTTAATAATACGGCGGGCGTTGATCCAGTCGGCATGGGTGGCGTCAAAATATTTGCCTAAGCCAACGCCGGTAAACATGCCTTTTGTCATACCTTCAATCATAATGTTGGCAGCTACATCAGGTTGAAGCGCCAATTCGGGATGGTTGAGCAGGTCGAGGTGTAAATGCTTGCCCATGGCCTCATAGTTCTCGTACCAGGTTAATTGTACAAAACCGCGGCCATAATAAAGCTGATCGGGCGTTGTATAAGGAACACGGTGGCCAGGCCCCCCGCCCATTTTAAATTTTTCGCCATAGGGATGACCTTTACCCTTGCCAAACTCATTTATTGGCTGCATAGTGCCTGCGCATTCATGGTAAACGGTGCCTAACATGTAGGCTACCTTACGCTGATCGGTAACGCCGGCATCTGCTGCGGCTTTTAAAATGGCTTCGATCCCATCAATCTGGCTTTGTGAAATGTGGCCTTTAAATACAGACGCACGGATGGTGTCATAAAATTCTTTTGTACCTGGCATGATAATGAAATTTAGGTATTAGTAATAAAATTAATTGCTGTAAACGGATGTTTCAGATTAAAAGGGTATGGAAGACTTAAGTAAATATAAATATTCACGTTTGGAATACCAAGGCTGATATTCAAATAGTTGGGCAGGTATTTGCAAGCCAATTCCAGG
>JGI24737J22298_10000576_pt1 | contig 12900 bp, 9 predicted proteins | sample KBSCornC3_FD_22298 | JGI IMG/M metagenome (IMG submission 22298) | reverse complement strand
CCTCGCTGCCGCGAATTCCCGTTTCGATGATCGCAAGGCGATCGAAAAGATCGCCCAGCCGCCTATGCACGGCATCCAATGATTTCCGGTTGTAGACGATATCCTGGGTGAGTGAATCGATACCGGGCCCTTCCGCGCGGATGGCCGTCGATTTTCTGTTCGCGCGCAGTTCTTCGATATGCACCAGGAGATCGGCGAGGCCGCGCTCTATTGCGTCGAGCTTGTCAAGACGCGAATCCGACGCGTCCATCCGTTCCATCAGCTTGACTATACGGTTTTCGAGATGGTCGGCGGCGATGTTGCCGGCGCCCGATTTTTGCAGCTGCTCGATTTTTTCCGACAGCGACTGGATGAGCTCTTCCAGACGCTGCGGCGCCGCGAACTCGACTTGGNTGCGTTCCGCCAGCACGCGGGTGAGCGCGTCGATGCGGCTTGCGAGATTATCGAGTTTGGCCTCGGAACGCGGCCCGATGGCGAGACGATCGATCTTTTCGGCGAGCGTCTGTACCTGCGCTGACAGCCTGCTCACCGTATCGTTGGATGCGACATGCGCCGACATTTCACGCAACGTGGTGAGCGAGCGCTCGAGTTGCTGCATCGTCGCCGGGTTCCTGTCGGCGACGATCAGATCGATCTTTTGCGTGAGTGACTTGATGGCCTCGTTGTAGCCGACCAGATTTTCAGCCGGCATAAGGTCGCGCAGGGCATCGCGCACTTCGGCCAGTCCATTTTCGATCCCGATGAGTGCGCCGCTGTCGACGCCGGCTTCGCGGCCTTCCGCGATGCGCTGTGCCAGAACCTGAATTTGCATCTCGAGCGTTTCAATCGCGTGGCGCGGCAGCGCCTCGTTCAGCGCGCGGCCGATGTCGCCGAGCTCGGCGCGCAGGGTTCGGATTGCTTCTTCGAGGGCCGGGCGCTTGAGGGTTTCAATCTGCTCGGTAATGTGGCGCAGCTTCTCTTCCAATCCATCGAGTCTGAACGGCGCACCCGGCGCGCGCAGGGACATCTCTTCGCCGCTCGGTTCATCTCGGTGCGAGGTGAGCTCGTCCATGACGCGGTCGAGGGTCGGCGGCAATTGCGCGCCCTGCGGTGCCAGCTCCGGCCGATGAGATGCGACTTCGCGGATGCGTTGCTCGAGCCGCTCGACCTGGTCTGCGATCTGGCCGGTGTCGTATAGGTTTCGCTTCGGTGCGTAAGCGGCCGGACCTGTGCCCGCGAGATGTTCGATACGCCGGGTGAGGTCGTCGAGGCGCAGCTGCACCCTGGAGAAATCATCGGCGCGATCGTCGCTGTGCGCGGCGGAGTGCGGCTGCGNTCTCGATTCCTGACGGCCGGCCTGCTGCANGATGACGGCGTTGAGCCATTCGTTCAAAGGCAGCCCAGCCCGGCGCGCCGCAGCCTCGGCGGTTTCGCGGGCTTCATATCGAATACCTTCGACGCGCCACGGAAGGCCAAATCTCATGCTCACACCCGGATCCGAGGTGGAGTCGTTGAGAGTCCGGATCGACTCTCGTGGAACCGGGGCACGTTAATGACGGGTTGAGACGACGCCCGGTTCTTCATCCACACCCCGACTTTTTGCCGGTTGCGGTAAACAAGCGGTTAACGTCCGGCGTCCGACACATATTTAGATATCGCCCCGCGCAACTTCGCTGGAGGGCGCCGTGGCGCAAATTTGGGCAGAACGGGAGTAAGATTTTCGGGGCGGAACACCCCGATGCTACCGACACCGGAAGTTGCAGGACTAGGATTTGGCCGAGTCGGGACGAATTCCAAGTTTGCAGCGGGGTGTGGATGGAGAACGAAAGCCGCAGCCACAAGCGCGGCGGTATTGGCGGTACCGGGGACGATGCGCAAGTGCCGGCGGTATCCGCCGGGTTTACCATCGCTGAGTTGGCGCAAAGGGCCGGTGTCACGGTACGCGCGCTGCGATTCTATCAGAGCAAGGGATTGCTTCGGCGTCGCGAAGGGCAGGCCGCGCTTTTCAGCCAGGACGATAGAAACAACGTCGAATTTATTTTGCGAGGAAAGCGGCTCGGCTTCACGCTTGCGGAAATTCGGGAAATGCTTGACGCGCGCACACGCGGCGTTGTCGGACCGTTGCCGGTCACCCGCAAGAAATGCAGCGAGCAGATCAAACTGCTTGAGCAGCAGCGCAACGACATCGACCGCGCGCTGGCAGAGCTGCGCCAGATCTACGTCGACATGTTCGGCATCGCGGAAGCGCCGCGTGAGGCTGACGCGACCACAGGCGGCGACGGTTGAATCCCCGTGTTTGCGCCACTTCCGGCGCTCTTAACGCGGGTGTAAATCGCCTACCTACATAATCATCCTGCTGTCATCGCCCGGGGAAACCGCGCGCTTCATATTCTGTTAACATCTCGCGGCGTGTTGCCGGGGAGAGGATCATGCCGACCTACAAGGCCCCAGTGGACGATGCGTTGTTTCTGCTCAACGACGTCTTCCATATCGATCGTTACGGTAATCTGCCCGGTTTCTCCGATGCCTCGCCCGATGTGGTCGAGGCGGTCCTGCGCGAAGCCGCCAAGTTCAGCGAGGAGGTGCTCACCCCCCTCAACCGCGTAGGCGACAAGGAAGGATGTAAACGCGCAGCTGATGGCAGCGTGACGACGCCGACAGGTTTCAAGGACGCCTACAAGCAAATCATCGACGGCGGCTGGATCGGCATTTCGGTGCCGGCTGAGTACGGTGGGCAGGGGCTTCCGGCCACGATGACCGTCATGGTCAACGAGTTTCTGTGCTCGGCCAACATGGCTTTCGCCATGTACCCGGGTCTCACGCAGGGTGCCATTGCCGCGCTGCTGGTGCACGCATCTGACGCACTGAAGAAAAAATATCTGCCGAAGATGGTGGAAGGTGTCTGGACCGGCACGATGAATCTCACCGAGCCGCATTGTGGCACCGATCTCGGCCTGCTGCGCGCGAAAGCGGTGAAGCAAAGCGACGGCAGCTACAAGATCACCGGCACCAAGATTTTCATCTCCGCCGGCGAGCACGACCTTTCGCAGAACATCATCCATCTCGTGCTCGCCCGCATCGAAGGTGCGCCGGCGGGTACGAAAGGCATATCGCTGTTCGTGGCGCCGAAATTTCTCGTAAAGGACGACGGTTCGATCGGCGCGCGCAACGCGATCACCTGCGGCTCGATCGAAGAGAAAATGGGCATCCACGGCAATTCGACCTGCGNGATGAACTATGACGGCGCCACCGGTTGGCTGATCGGCGAGGAGAACCGCGGGCTCAACGCAATGTTNACGATGATGAACGAGGCGCGCCTCGGCGTCGGCGTGCAGGGGCTGGCGCTGTCGGAAGTCGCCTACCAGAACGCTGCGATCTACGCGAGGGAGCGCCTGCAGGGCCGCGCGATTTCCGGCACGAAATATCCCGACAAGCCGGCCGACCCGATCATCGTGCATCCGGACGTGCGGCGGACGCTGATGACCATCCGGGCCTTCAACGAGGCCGCACGCGCATTGGTGATGTGGACCGCGCTCAAGAGCGACATTGCCCATCGCTCGGACAATGAAAAGGACCGCAAGAGTGCCGACGACCATATGGGCCTGCTTACACCGGTCATCAAGGGCGTGCTCACCGATGGCGGCTTTGCCAATGCGGTGATGGCGCAGCAGGTGTATGGCGGCCATGGTTACATTGCCGAGCACGGCATGGAACAGTTCGTGCGCGATGCGCGCATCGCGCAGATCTACGAAGGCGCCAACGGCATCCAGGCTCTCGACCTCGTCGGCCGCAAGCTCGGCAAGGACGGCGGCCGCGCCATCATGGCATTCTTCAACGAAGTGCAGAGCTATCTGAAGGAGCGCACGAACAACGATGCGATGAACGTCTACCTCAAGCCGCTCGGGCAGTCGCTGGCGCACCTGCAGGAAGCTTCGATGTGGTTTATGCAGAACGCCATGGCCAAGCCCGACAATGCCGGCGCGGGCTCATACGACTACATGCATCTCTTCGGGCTGGTCGCGCTCGGCTACATGTGGTGCCTGATCGCCGAGGCAGCGCTCGCCAGGAAAGGAAATGGCGCGGCGCCCGCCATGGACGCCAAGCTCGTCACAGCACGTTTCTTCATGGACCGCCTGCTGCCTGAAACCGCCACGCGGCTTGCACGCATCAAGGCAGGCGCCGACTCCACGATGGAATTGCCGGCCGACGCGTTTTAGACCCTATGCTGCGGCGAGTTGACCGCGCCGGCGCGAGCGCTGCAGCAGCCATGCCATGATGGACACATTCACCAGATTCCATGCGAGGCCGTTGAAGAACGCGGCGCGATAAGAGCCGGTCAGGTCGAAGATCAGGCCAGACAGCCAGCCGCCAAGCGCCATTCCGAGAAGCGTTGCCATCAGGACAATGCCGAGGCGCGTGCCGGCTTCACGCGGCGAAAAATACTCGCGTATGATGATGGCATAGCTCGGCACGATGCCGCCCTGGAAGAGGCCGAACAGCGCAGAAATAATGTAGAGCGAAACGAGGCCGTCGAACCACAGAAAAAGAAACAAGGCGGTGCCTTGCAGCACGGAGCCGAGCAGTAAAGTTGCGACCCCGCCAATACGATCGGCGATAAAGCCCGACCCAACGCGGCTGATGATGCCGAAGCCGAGCATCATCGACAGCATCTCGGCACCCCGTGCGACGCCATAACCGAGGTCGCCGCAATAGGCGACGATGTGCACCTGCGGCATCGCCATCGCGACGCAGCAGGCAACGCCAGCAGTGCACAGCAGGACTTGCAAGGCCATCGGCGAAACCGGCATGTTGGCCTGCCGTTCCGCCGCGGCCGCTCCTGTCTCATCGGCCTGATTATCCTCGATGCGCCGGCGCATGAAGAGCACCAGCGGCATCATCGTCACCAGACAGAACAAGCCGACCGCGATATGGGTCGCGCGCCAGCCGGACGTGGTGATGAAATGCTGCAATACGGGTGGCCAGATTGTGCCCGCGACGTAATTTCCAACGGCGGCCAGCGATACGGCGATGCCGCGCCGGCGGACAAACCAATGCGAGATATCCGCCATCAGTGGACCGAAGCTGGCCGAGCAGCCGATGCCGATCAGCAGGTGCGCAAGCGCAACCTGCCAAAGGCTGAATGACCACCCGGTCGCGAGATAGCCGGCAGATACCGCGAGCGTTCCGAGGGCGAGCGGTACGGCGATGCCAAAGCGATCGGCCAGCCGTCCCATCAGCACGCCGCCGCCGGCAAAGCCGAACATGACCATGGTGAAGGGCAGGGATGCGTTGGCGCGGCTGACGCCAAAATCGGCCTGGATCGTCGGCAGCGCCACCATGATCGACCACATGCCGACGCCGCCGATGGTGGAGAGCGTCATCGCTACCAGCAGGCGCAGCCATGCAGCCGGCGAGTCGACGNCGCCGTACGCTTCGTCCGTCGGTACATTCATGCTTGGAAACCCGGCCTTTCGCTTCGCTGGTAACATCGCGCGAAGAAGTATTCCAGACGGCCGGGGTCCGCTATGCGAATGCCGGAATGACATCGCGGCCGAACAGCCGGATCGAATGCGCGGCATGCTCGAAACGCATGCCCCCGAACACCATCTGGCATAGAACCGTGTTCACGCCGGTCTCCGATTGCAGACGCGCGATGTAGTCCCGCACGGTCGCCGGCGAGCCGGCAATGCCGTGACCAANCCGCTCCAACGCGCTGAAATCAGCCGGGTAGATTTCCTTCAACACAAAATCCACGCCCGCGCGCCGCCAAAGGTGCTCGATCGCTTCGCGCCAGCGCGGATAGGCGGCACTTGCAATCGATTGCGCTTGGTCGTCGGTGTCGGCGACGACGATATGCCGGGTGATTCCGATTCCCGGCAGCGCGGCACTGTCGCGTCCGAGCTTTTTCCATTCCTCGCGATAGCGATCGCTGATCGCCCGTGCGCGGGCGCCCGGTCCCAGCGACACAACGTTCACGCCGCGTGGGGCTGCCCAAGCAATCGCGTCCGCGTTCGGCGCGCCGTACCAAAGCGGCGGGTGCGGGCGCTGCACCGGTTTCATCTGAACGACATAATCCTTGTAGTTGTAGAATCGCCCCTCGAAGTCGACCACGTCGGCCTCGAAAGCGCGCATGAGCACGCTGAAAGCCTCGTGATACATCGCCGGCGCCAGCGCGGGATCGACGCCAAGGCGCTGATGCTCGATCAACGCGCCGCCGCGGCCTACGCCCACCGTAAGGCGGCCGCCGCTGAGATGGTCGAGCATGCATATTTCTTCGTAGAGGCGCAGGGGATGGTGAAGCGGAAGGACGTAGACAAGCGGCCCGATCCTGATGGTGCTGGTGCGCTGGATCGCCGCCGCCAGGAACACGCTCGGGCTCCCCGCCATGCCGAGCGGCGTCGAGTGGTGCTCCGCCATGTGATAGCCGTGAAAGCCCGATTGCTCGATCAGCCCGAGCAGACGCAGGCGGTTTTCGAAGAATTGGCCCAACGGCCCACCGTCGCTGTCGAGGTGATCGAAGATCGCGAACTTCAGCATGCCAGGGGGCTCCGTGACGCCGGTTTAAAAGCCCGCTAGCCTGCAGGGCGAGCCATCGCGTTTGAAAACGACCCTTGGGAGACCTTGCATGCGAAAGACTTTGCTTTTTGCTGCGGCGGCGATGCTGGCGATCACTTCAGCGAACGCGCAGCAGACCGTCAAGATCGGACTGATCATGGCCTATTCGGGTCAGTTCGCCGACACCGCGACGCAGATGGACAATGCCATCAAGCTTTACGTCAAGCAGCACGGCGACAGCGTTGCCGGAAAGAAGATTGAGCTCATCCGCAAGGATACGAATGGACCGAACCCGGATGTCGCCAAGCGGCTGGCGCAGGAGCTCGTGGTGCGCGACAAGGTTGATATCCTTGCAGGCTTCACGCTTACGCCGGAAGCGTTGGGGGCGGCTGACATTTCCGCCGAAGCCAAAAAGCTCATGGTGGTGATGAATGCGGCAACCTCCATCATCACCGCCAAGTCTCCGTATATCGCGCGTACATCGCTGACTATTCCGCAGCTCGAGAATGCATTCGGCGCCTGGGTGTACAAAAGCGGCGTGCGAAGAGTGTACACGATGGTCTCGGACTACGGTCCAGGGATCGACGCGGAGACGTGGTTCGTCAAAAGCTTCAACGATGCGGGAGGGCAGATCGTCGGATCGGTCCGGATGCCGATCGCCAGTCCCGACTTCTCGGCCTTCGTGCAGCGCGCGAAGGACGTCGACCCCGAGGCGATCTTCATTTTCATCCCGGGCGGAGCGCAGCCGCCGGCGATCGCCAAGGCAATGCAGGAGCGGGGCATTCCGCCGAGCAAGATTCTCGGCCAGGGTGAGATCACGATGGATGACAACGCGCTCAAGAGCATGGGCGACTCTGCCGTCGGCATCCGCACGGTTTTTCACTACGGCTGGGAGCACAAATCGCCGATGAACGAAGCTTTCGTGAAGGCCTTCCGGGACGAATACAAACGAAACCCCGACGTGTTCTCGATCGGAGGCTGGGACGGCATGCACCTGATCTACGAGACTTTGAAGAAAACCGGTGGCAAGGCTGACGGGGACTCGTTGATCGCCGCAGCCAAGGGGATGAGCTGGGAAAGCCCGCGTGGCCCCATTTCGATTGACCCGAACACCCGCGATATCGTGCAGAACGTCTACATCCGCCGGGTGGAAAAAGTNGGCGGCGCCAGCCAGAACGTGGAATTCGACAAGATCGAGAACGTCAAGGATCCGGCAAAGTAGCCATAAATTGTGCCGCGNAGTNAGCCGCTGCCGGGCGGCTGACCCCTCGCGCGCGTGCGCGGCCGGCCTTATGGTGCATGAAAGGCGAGTCGCCCGATGAACGCTCTTAACCTGCCGCGACCGGACTGGATGACCGAAGATCTCGTGCTGCTCGAAGAGCAGGCACGACGCTACATCGCCGACGAGTTTGTCCCGCACCTTGATCGCTGGCACGAAGCTGGCATTTACGATCGCGACGTGTGGACCAAAGCCGGCGAAGCCGGACTCCTTTGCGCCTCCATGCCGGAGGAATATGGCGGTGCCGGCGGAACATTCGCCCATGAGGCGGTGATCAACCGCGAGTTCGCACTTGCCGGGTTCGACACATTCGGCGCGCCGCTCCACTCGGGCATCGTCGCGCCTTACATTTTGCACTACGGCACCGAAGAGCAGAAGAAGCGGTGGCTGCCGAAACTCGCGACCGGCGAGTTCGTTGGCGCAATCGCGATGACCGAGCCGGGCACCGGCTCCGATCTGCAGGGCGTGCGCGCGTCGGCCAAGAAATCGGGCAACGGATATGTGCTCAACGGTTCGAAGACGTTCATCACCAATGGCCAGCACGCCAACCTGATCGTCGTGGTTGCAAAAACCGATCCGAAAGCCGGTGCGAAGGGCACTTCGCTTTTTGTGGTCGAGACCGACGACGCGCAGGGCTTCCGCCGCGGGCGCAAGCTGAAAAAGCTCGGCATGGATTCGGCCGACACGTCCGAACTGTTTTTCGAGGACGTGCAATTGCCGGCATCGAGCCTGCTCGGCACCGAGGAAGGGCAAGGCTTCTATCAGCTGATGAAGGAGCTGCCGCAGGAACGTCTGATTGTCGCCATCCATGCGGTCGCGATGATGGAGCGGGCTGTTGCGCTCACCGTCGACTACGTCAAGCAACGCAAGGCGTTCGGCCAGGCGATCATCGAATTCCAGAACACCCAGTTCGAGCTTGCCGAGTGCAAGACCGATGCGACCATCGCCAAGGTTTTCCTCGATCATTGCATCGAGAGGCACGTCAAGGGCGAACTCGACACCGTGACGGCCTCGATGGCCAAATACCGCCTCACCGACACGCAAGGCAAAGTGATCGACCGGTGCCTGCAATTGTTCGGCGGCTATGGCTATATGGACGAATATCCGATCTCCCGGATGTACCGGGATGCGCGCGTCCTGCGCATCTACGCGGGCACCAACGAGATCATGAAATTGCTGATCGCGCGAAGCCTTTGACGCGCGTCAGATATTGGAGGGCCCCATGGCCGACGCATTCATTTACGACGCCATCCGCACGCCGCGCGGGCGAGGGAAAGCCGACGGCTCGCTGCACGAGGTGACGGCGCTCAATCTCGCCGCGCAGACGCTTGCGGCCGTCAAGGATCGCAACGGGCTCGACCCCGCGCTGGTCGACGACGTCGTGCTTGGTTGCGTCGATCCGGTCGGCGAGGCAGGCGGCGACATCGCGCGGGCGGCTGCGCTTGTCGCCGGGCTCGGCGACGACGTGCCCGGCGTACAGATCAACCGCTTTTGCGCCTCCGGACTCGATGCGGTGAATTTTGCGGCTGCCGAGGTGATGTCTGGCCAACACGAGATGACGATCGGCGGCGGCGCTGAATCGATGAGTCGCGTCGGCATCGGCGCCTCGGGCGGCGCCTGGCCAGTCGATCCATCGATTGCCGTTACAACCTATTTTCTGCCGCAGGGCATTTCCGCCGACCTGATCGCGACAAAATACGGATTTTCACGTGACGACGTTGATGCCTACGCCGTCGAGAGCCAGAAGCGTGCGGCGAAAGCCTGGGATGAGGGCCGCTTCAAGAATTCGGTTATGCCCGGTGAAGGACGTCAACGGCCTCACCATCCTCGCCAAGGATGAGCATATGCGTCCAGGCACGACCATGCAGACGCTTGCCAGCCTGCAACCGTCTTTCGTGCAGATGGGCGAGATGGCCGGCTTCGATGCGGTCGCGGTGCAACGTTACCCGGAAGTTGAGGCGGTCAATCACGTGCATACGCCCGGCAACTCGTCCGGCATTGTTGATGGCGCAGCTGCCGTGCTGATCGGCAGCAAGGCCGCGGGCAAGGCGGCTGGGCTGAAACCGCGCGCCCGCATCCGCCAGTTCGCGAATATCGGCTCCGAGCCGGCCATCATGCTCACCGGCCCGATTCCAGTCAGCGAAAAGGTGCTCAAGAAAGCCGGCATGACAAAGAAGGATATTGACCTGTGGGAGCTCAATGAGGCTTTCGCATCGGTGGTTCTGCGCTACATGCAGGCGCTCAATATTTCACACGACAAGATCAACGTGAATGGCGGCGCGATCGCGATGGGCCATCCGCTCGGTGCGACTGGCGCCATGATTCTTGGCACCGTGCTCGATGAACTCGAGCGGCGTGACAAGGAGACAGCGTTGATCACGCTCTGCATCGGCGTCGGTATGGGTACCGCGACCATCATCGAGCGCGTCTGATGCCGAAGATCGATATCGACNAGGTTGCGATCGACACCGCGACCGGCTACCCGCCGCCGTTCAACAAGGTGGTGGAAGGGCGCTCGCGCAAGCGGCTTGCCCGCGCCGCCGGCCTGACGCATTTCGGCGTCAACGTCTGCACGCTCAAGCCGGGTGCGGCCTCGTCGCAGCGTCACTGGCATGAGAAAGAAGATGAATTCGTCTACGTGCTCCAGGGCGAAGTCGTCTTATGCGAAGACAGTGGCGAGACCGTGCTCAAGCCGGGCGACGCGGCGGCGTGGAAGGCCGGTGTCGAAAACGGCCATTGCATCATCAATAAATCAAATCGTGATGCGGTCTTCATTGAAGTGGGAACGCGGGCGGCGGCGGAACGCGCATTTTATTCGGACATCGACATGATGGTGACGCGCGACGACAAGGGCGCACGCTACACGAAGAAGAACGGCGAGCCGTACTAGCGTAGGAAAACGAGGGGATCCCGATGGCCAGTTTCAAACTCGATGTCGACAGCGACGGCATGGCGCTCGTCACATGGGACATGGGCGACCGCTCGATGAACGTCATCACCATGGATGTCATCGCGGAACTCGGCACGATCGTCGACAAGGTGGCGAACGACGCCGCGATCAAGGGCGTGGTGATCACATCCGGCAAGCCGGCGTTCTGCGGCGGTGCCGACCTGGCGATGCTCGAAAGCATACGCGGCCTCTACACCGACATGGTCAGAAAGCAGGGCGAGGAAGCGGCGGCCAAAATGGTGTTCGACGAAAGCCGCAAGCTCTCGCAGCTCTATCGGCGCATCGAAACCTGCGGCAAGCCCTGGGTCTGCGCGCTTAACGGCACGGCGATGGGTGGTGGCTTCGAGCTCGCGCTCGCCTGCCACTACCGGGTCGCGGCCGACGAAGCGAAGACGCGGCTCGGCCTGCCGGAAATCAAGATCGGCCTCTTTCCCGGAGCCGGCGGTACGCAACGCGTCGCCCGCATGCTGCAGCCCGCCGACGCGCTACAATTCCTGCTCAAAGGCGACCAGCTTAAGGTCGACCGCGCCAAAGCCATGAAGCTGATCGACGCCGTCGTGCCGGCAGCCGAGCTGATTAAAACCGCGAAGGACTGGGTCAAGGCCAACAGCAAGGCCAAGGCGCCATGGGATACCGAGGGTTTCCGCCTGCCTGGCGGCCCGGTCTATTCCAAGGCCGGGATGATGACGTTCCCGGCGGCGAACGCGATCTACCGGCGCGAGACCTACGACAATTATCCCGCCGCACGGGCGATTCTGCAGGTTGTGTACGAAGGCTTGCAGCTGCCCATCGACACGGCCCTGCGCGTTGAGTCGCGCTGGTTCGCGAAAATCCTGCGCTCGCCGGAAGCGGCCGCAATGATTCGCACGCTGTTCGTGTCGATGCAGGATCTCAACAAAGGCGCGCGCCGGCCGGCGAACGAGCCGCCGACAAGCCTGAAGAAGATCGGCGTTGTCGGCGCCGGGTTCATGGGGGCTGGCATCGCTCAGGTGACCGCCGCGGCGGGCCTGCAGGTGGCGCTGATCGACCGCGACCAAGAGACGGCCGACAAGGGCAAGGCCGGCTTGCACAAGGCGCTCAGCGATCGCGTCATGAAAGGCCGCATGAAAGGCGCCGAGCGCGACGATCTGCTTGCGCGCATTACGCCGGCGGCCGACTACGCGGCGCTGAAGGACTGCGATCTCGTCATTGAGGCGGTGTATGAGGATCGCAAGGTCAAATCCGATGTGATCGCGAAGATTCAGGCCGTGATCGGCGACAAGGCCACCTTCGCGTCCAACACCTCGACGCTGCCGATCAGCTCGCTTGCGTCCGAGTTCAAGGATCCGGCGCGTTTCATCGGTATCCATTTCTTTTCGCCGGTCGACCGTATGATGCTGGTCGAGATCATCCTGGGCAAACAGACAGGTGACAAGGCGCTCGCGGTTGCGCTCGANTATGTGCGCGCCATCCGCAAGACGCCGATCGTCGTGAACGACTCGCGCGGCTTCTACACCTCGCGCGTGGTCGGCACCTATATCCGCGAAGGCCATCTGATGCTCACCGAGGGTGTTCCTGCGGCCATGATCGAGAATGTCGGCCGCATGGCCGGCATGCCGGTCGGCCCGCTCGCCCTCAACGACGAGGTGGCGGTCGACCTCGCCTGGAAAATCCTGAAAGCGACCGAGGCCGATCTCGGTGCCAAGGCGATCGANCCGCGGCAGAAAAAGCTTCTGCAGGAGATGGTCGAGAAACGCGGCCGCTTCGGCCGCAAGAANGGAAAGGGGTTTTACGACTACCCGGCGAACGGGCCGAAGAAGCTGTGGCCCGAGCTCGCCGATTTNCAGCNGAAAAAGCTTGATCCAGACNCGATCGACATCGAGGAACTGAAGTTGCGCNTGCTCGGCATCCAGGCGCTGGAAACCGCGCGCTGCTTCGAGGAGAAAGTGCTCACCGACGTGCGCGAGGCGGACGTCGGTTCGATCCTGGGCTTCGGATTTGCGCCGTTTTCAGGCGGTACGCTGTCGTGGATCGACATGATGGGCACGAAAAACTTTGTTGCGGTGTGCCGCAAGCTCGAGAAGAAGTACGGCGCACGATTTGCGCCGAACAAGCTACTGCTTGATCTCGCCGCGAAAGGCGAGGGCTTCTATGACCG
>JGI24737J22298_10000574_pt1 | contig 12909 bp, 8 predicted proteins | sample KBSCornC3_FD_22298 | JGI IMG/M metagenome (IMG submission 22298) | reverse complement strand
ATTGGAGTTTCCCCCGAGCTAATCGAACGCGGACTCTCCGGCTCGATCAAGCTGACGCCGGACGGCGACACTGCCGACGCCGAGAATTTCCTGCTGCTCCATCGCCGCGCCGCCAACTTNCCATGGAGAAGCCAGGCACTCTGGATTTACTCGCAATTCGTCCGCTGGGGCTTCATCGAGCATTCCGCGGAGGCGCAGACGACCGCCTCGGGCGTATTCCGCTCCGATATCTACCGCCGGGCGCTGGGTGGCCGCGCTCCGCTTCCCGGCGCGAGCCTCAAGGTCGAAGGCGCGCTCGAGGCCGAGCACGGTGTCGCGTCCGATAAGGGCACTCTGAGTTTGGGGCCTGATCGCTTCTTCGACGGCCTGGTTTTCGATCCCTCCCGGATCGGTGAATATCTCACGCAATTCTCCGGTTGATCATCGCGATGCTGCAGTGCACAAATAGTACGCACTAGCAACATAGGGCCTGGCATCTCGATGAGGGGATGGCCGGCTCTTCAATAGCAGCAAAGCCGCTGACCAGCCGCCGCTCCTGAGCGGGCAGGCCGGGAGGCGGCTTTTTCTTTGGCGCAAGTGGAGCAACGTGATGAAGTCCTCGTTCCTGAAGGCCGGCCACACGCCGACCCTCATTGCCGCTTTCCTCTATTTCGACCTGGCGTTCATGGTCTGGGTCATCCTCGGCCCGCTCGCGCCGCTGATTTCCAAGGACCTCGGCCTCAATGCCGCGGAAAAGGGATTGATGGTCGCAACACCGACGCTCGCCGGCGCCGTCTTGCGCATCGTGAACGGCGTGCTTTGCGACCGCATCGGACCCAAGCTGTCCGGAACGATCAGCCAGATCATCGTGATCGCCGGACTGCTGTTCGCCTGGTACGTCGGAGTGCACAGCTTCGCCGGAACGCTCGCGCTCGGCGTGATCCTCGGCTTCGCGGGGGCGAGCTTCGCCATTGCGCTCCCGCTCGCCAGCCGCTGGTACCCGCAAGAGCATCAGGGCAAGGCGATGGGAATTGCCGGGATGGGCAATTCCGGGACGGTCCTCGCCTCCCTCTTCGCGCCACTCCTGGCGAAAGCATTTGGCTGGAACGAAGTGCTCGGCCTCGCCTGCATCCCGCTAACCATCGTGCTCGTCCTCTACGTGCTGATGGCTAAGGATGCTCCCGACCAGCCAGCCCCCAAGTCGCTCGCGGCCTATTTCGAGCCGCTGAAGACGGCTGACTCCTGGTGGTTCATGCTCTTCTACAGTGTGACCTTTGGTGGGTTTGTTGGCCTTGCCGCATCGCTCTCGATCTATTTCACTGAAACCTTTGGCCTGACAGCGGTGCATGCCGGCTATGCGACAGCCGCCTGCGTTTTCGCCGGCTCGCTCGTCCGGCCGCTAGGCGGCGCGATTGCCGACAAGATCGGCGGACTAAAGACACTGTCGTTCGTCTATTTGGTCGCCGGCGCGGCGCTCGTGGGAGTTTCAACCAATCCTCCCGGCTTCGCAGCCGCGCTTTCGCTGTTCGTCATCGCCATGCTCGCCTTCGGCTGCGGCAATGGCGCAGTCTTCCAGCTGGTCCCGCAGCGGTTCCGCAAGGAGATCGGCGTGATGACCGGTCTCGTCGGAATGGCTGGCGGAATCGGCGGCTTCTACCTGGCGTCCAGCCTCGGCTTCGCGAAGCAGGCAACCGGCTCGTTCGGCCCGGGCTTCCTGATCTTTGCCGGCCTCGCGGCGGTTGCGTTCGGTGCAGTCACCTTCGTCAAGGGCAAGTGGCGGAGCAGCTGGGCTGCAAACGGGGTGCGCATCTGACGCGGCGAGTGCCGCTTCTTTCAGACTGAACACGGGGCCGCCGCGGGGGCGGCCCCAAGTGGGGGATCAAACAATGAAGAGACTCGCGATCGGCCTTTTGGCCGGATGGATTGCTGCGCCCTCGGTGGCCGCAGGAATCAACGTGAAGCCGATGCTCGATATGCGGCTTCGGTGGGAGAATGTCGATCAGGACGGCACTGCAAAGGAGGCGAATGCGGTCACCTTCAGGGCGCGGATTGGGGCGGAGTTTTCCAGCGGCGACTGGCGGCTGCTGGCCGAAGGCGAGTCCACCGCGCCGATCGTCGAGCATTATTTCAGCGGGCTCAACGGCAAGACCCAATATCCGCTGGTCGGCGACCCGGCCAATTTCGAGCTGAACCGCTTTCAGCTGCAGTACAAGGGTATCAAGAAGACCACCGTCACAGCCGGTCGCCAGCGCATCAACATCGAGGACCAGCGCTTCGTCGGCTCGGTCGGCTGGCGTCAGAACGAGCAAACATTTGATGCCGCTCGCATCGAATATGGCGATCCTAAGGGTCTGCAGTTCGACCTCACCTACGCCTGGTCCGACCGGACGATCTGGGGAATTGACGGCAAAGGCGCCCGCCAGCAGGCGATCAGCGGCGATAATATCTTCGCAACTGCGAGCTACCCGACACCGATCGGCAAGCTGACTGGCTTCGCATTCCTGGTCGATCAGGACGAAGCGGTCGTGCAGAACTACCGCCAGTCGAACCAGAGCTACGGCGCGCGCCTCGCCGGGAACCGTCCGTTATCCAAGGCGGCGAAGCTCACTTATGCCCTGAGCTACGCCCGCCAGAGCGATTACCATCGCAATCCGAACCGCTATCATGCGGATTACGCGCTGGCCGAACTCGGCGCGGAGATCACCGCCTGGAAGGCCGGTGTCGGTTACGAGTTGCTTGGGGCTGATAAGGGCTTCGCNTTCACCAGCTTCCAGACGCCACTNGCGACGCTGCACAAGTTCCAAGGCTGGGCCGACAAGTTCCTGACCACGCCGCCCAACGGCATCCAGGATTATTATGCGCAGGCCGGCTACGGCTGGAAGAAGAAACTCGGTCTCGACGCAATCAACGCGCTGGTCGTCTATCACCGCTTCGACAGCGCCCGCGCCGACCTTCATTACGGCGATGAGTGGGACGCTTCACTCGCGGCGAAGAAGGGCAAGTGGACGGCGACCGCGAAGTTCGCGTCATACGACGCCAAACAGTTCGCCACCGACACGACCAAGCTGTGGCTGCAGCTGGAGTGGGCGTACTGAAGAATAGCCTCCCCCCTTTAGCGGGGGGGAGGATCGACTCGCGCCGGAGCGCGAGCGGAGAGGGTGTGCGATGCGACTTCGCCCCCTCTTCCAGGCGTCGCTGCGCGTCGCCTGTCCCTCGCCACCTGAGAGGGACTGGATTGCTGCGGTGCACAATTTCACCTTGAACCGAATCGCCCGACCGGGCATAAGTGCCTCCGGACAAAGGCGTCCTTTGACATAGCTTCGCCCCTCCAGCGCAGGAGGAGTCGGAGCGCCCCCGGTTCGCCGGAGGGCGAAAGGCAATGCCGCCGTCGACCAGCCGAAAGGCTGGGTCGAGGCGGCTTTTTTCATGTCCGGAGCAGACGCGAATGTATCTTGGTCCAGTTCCAGAGAAGAGCGAAACGGCGGACGGGGCGGCCGACCCTCGCGAGCGGCTGGTCGTCATCGGCAACGGCATGGCCGGCTGCCGAGCGGTGGAGGAAATCCTTGAACGCGATCCGGCGCGCTACAGGATTACGATCTTCGGCGCCGAGCCTCGGGTCAATTACAACCGCATCATGCTCTCGCCCGTGCTGGCCGGCGAGAAGAGCTTCGAAGAGATCGTCCTCAACGACGAGCGCTGGTACGCATCGAACAACATCGAACTGATTGCAGGCGATCCCGTGCTCGAAATCGACCGCGACGAGAAACTCGTCCGCGCGAAATCCGGCCTGTCACGCGGCTATGACAAGCTGATCTTCGCCACCGGTTCCGATCCCTTCATCATCCCTGTGCCGGGCCGCGATCTGCTAGGTGTCGTGACGTTCCGCGACCTGGATGACGTGAATGCCATGCTTGATGCCGCAGAAGGCGGCGGGCGGGCGGTGGTCATCGGCGGCGGCCTTCTGGGCCTCGAAGCGGCCTACGGCCTCAGCCTTCGCGGCATGGACGTGACTGTGCTCCACCTGATGCCGACCTTGATGGAGCGCCAGCTCGATGAGGCGGCAGGATGGCTGCTCAAGCACGAACTCGAAAGCCGCGGCCTCACGATTCTGACGCAGGCGGACACGGCCGAGATCACCGGCGAGCATCGGGTCGAAGGGGTGCTGCTGAAGGACGGCCGCGTGATGCCCGCCGACCTCGTCGTCATGGCCGTTGGTATCAAGCCGAACACCGCTCTCGCGATCGATGCCGGTCTCGAAACCGGTCGTGGGATCAAGGTCGATGATCATATGGCAACCTCCGATCCGGTGATCTTCGCAGTCGGCGAGTGCGTCGAGCATCGCGGTGCCTGCTACGGACTGGTCGCGCCGTTGTTCGAAATGTGCCGCTCGCTCGCCGAGGGGCTAACGAAGGAACCGGTGCCCTACTCCGGTTCGGTCACTTCGACGAAGCTCAAGGTCTCAGGCATCGACGTTTTCTCCGCCGGCGACTTTTCGGGAAGCGCGGACAGCGACGATATCGTCCTACGTGACGCCTCGCGTGGCGTTTACAAGCGGCTCGTCATTCAGGAGGGGAAGCTGATCGGCGCCGTCCTCTACGGCGATACAAGCGACGGCAATTGGTACTTCGACCTACTGAAGCGCGGCGAAGACGTAACTCCGATGCGCGACTTCCTAATCTTCGGTCAGGCCTTCGCCGATGGAGGCGGCGGCACGGACCCTAGCCAGGCCGTTGCGGCACTTTCCGACTCGGCGGAAATCTGCGGCTGCAACGGCGTCAGCAAAGGCAGGATCGTCGCTGCGATCAGCGAGGGTGCCGCAACCCTCGATGCAGTCCGGGCCACGACCAAGGCGAGCGCTTCATGCGGTTCGTGCACCGGCCAGGTCGAATGTCTGCTGAAGGCCACCCTCGGCGACGAATATGCCGGCGAGCGCGCGGTCAAGACGATGTGCAAATGCACCAGTTTCACCCATGACGACGTGCGCAAGGTGATCCTCGAAAAAGAGTTCAAGGAACTCCCCCAGGTGATGCAGGAGCTGCACTGGGCGACGCCCGACGGCTGCTCGTCCTGCCGACCGGCGCTGAACTACTATCTGCTCTGCGCCTGGCCGGGCGAATATGTCGACGATCAGCAAAGCCGCTTCGTCAACGAGCGGATGCACGCCAACATTCAGAAGGACGGCACCTATTCGGTGGTGCCGCGCATGTGGGGCGGGATCACCAACCCGCGCGAGCTTCGCGCGATCGCCGATGCGGTCGAGAAGTACAATGCACCGATGGTCAAGGTCACAGGCGGCCAACGGATCGACATCTTCGGGATCAAGAAGGAGGACCTGCCGGCGGTCTGGGCCGACCTCAATGCGGCCGGGATGGTCTCGGGCCATGCTTATGGCAAGGCGCTACGGACAGTGAAGACCTGCGTCGGGTCGGAATGGTGCCGGTTCGGCACGCAGGATTCGACCGGGCTCGGGGTCAAGATCGAGCAGATGACCTGGGGCAGCTGGATGCCCCACAAGTTCAAGATCGCGGTTTCAGGCTGCCCCCGCAATTGCGCCGAGGCGACGATCAAGGACTTTGGGATCGTCTGCGTCGATAGCGGCTACGAGCTCCACGTCGGCGGCAATGGCGGGATGAAGGTCCGCGTGACCGACCTTCTGTGCAAGGTCGAGAGCGAGGAGGAAGTGCTGCATTATTGCGCCGCCTTCATCCAACTTTACCGCGAGGAAGNGCGCTATCTCGAGCGCACCGCACCGTGGATCGAGCGCGTCGGCGTCGACTATTTGGAGCAACGCATCGTCAAAGACGAGNCCGGCCGCGACGCGCTCGCCGAGCGGTTCCATTATTCGCAGCTTTTCTCGCAGAAGGATCCCTGGGCCGAGCGCGCCCAGGGAGCCGACCGTCATCACCATTCTCACATGGCCGAAGTTCGCCCGATGGTGCACGCATGAACATGACCTTCATCCCGCCCGAATGGCTTGATTTGGGGCTGGTCAGCGACATCCCCTTGCGTGGGGCACGCAGCGTGCCAGTTGCGGGCGGCGAGGAGATCGCCGTCTTCCGCACCGGCGACGACCGGGTCTACGCTCTGCTCAATCGCTGTCCGCACAAGGGTGGGCCGCTGAGCCAGGGCATCGTCCACGGCGACAAGGTCGCCTGCCCGCTGCACGACTGGAAGATCTCGCTCGTCACCGGCGAAGCGGCGGCGCCCGACAAGGGATGCGTTCCGACGATTCCCGTCAAGGTCGTGGCGGGCCGGATCTTCATCTTCCGCGCGGCGGTGATCAGGCAAGCCGCCTGAGCCGATGACGAGCGTCCGCACCACCTGCGCCTATTGCGGCGTCGGCTGCGGCATCGTCGCGACGCCCGGCGAAGACCGCTCGGCAAAGATCGCCGGCGACCCCGTACATCCGGCGAATTACGGCCGCCTCTGTTCTAAAGGCACCCATCTCGGCGAGACGATCGGGCTCGAGGGCCGGCTGCTGCATCCGATGATCGGGCGCCGGCGCGTGGGCTGGGACAAGGCGCTCGATCTCGTCGCCCGCAAGTTTGCGCAAACGATCAAGAAGCACGGGCCCGACAGCGTCGCCTTTTATGTCTCCGGTCAGCTGCTGACCGAGGATTATTACGTCGCCAACAAGCTGATGAAGGGCTTCATCGGCTCGGGGAACATCGACACCAATTCGCGTCTGTGCATGTCGAGCGCGGTCGCTGGGCATGTTCGCGCATTTGGCGAGGACGTTGTTCCTGCGACTTACGAGGATCTGGAGACCGCCGACCTCATCGTCCTGGTCGGGTCAAACACCGCCTGGTGCCATCCGATCGTCTACCAGCGCATTCAGGCGGCGCGCGCAGAGCGCGGAACCAAGCTGGTCGTCATCGATCCGAGGCGCACTGAAACATGCGACGAAGCCGATCTTCATCTTGCGCTGCGGCCGGGCACCGACGTCGCGCTGATGAACGGCTTGCTCGCGCATTGCCGTCGCGCGGGCGCGCTCGAGGAAGATTTTCTGACCCAGTCAGTGTCGACGCCGGATGGATTCTGGGAAGCACTCGAGGAGGGTAGCGACCTCTGGACGGTCGCGAAAACCTGCGACGTTTCTCCGTCCGATTTGGCGAAATTTTTTGACTGGTTCGTTGGGACTCCGAGGACCGTCACTCTGTTCAGCCAGGGCATCAACCAATCGATTCGCGGCACCGATCAGGTCAATGCGATCACCAACGTCCACCTGGCGACGGGACGCATCGGCAAGCCCGGCGCAGGGCCCTTCTCGATTACGGGCCAGCCCAACGCGATGGGCGGCCGAGAGGTTGGCGGTCTCGCCAGCACGCTCGCCGCGCACATGGATTTCGCGCCCGATAATGTCGAACGCGTGGGGCGCTACTGGGCGGCCGAGCGCATGTGCACCCAGCCGGGGCTCAAAGCCGTCGACCTGTTTCGCGCGGTGCGCAACGGCGACGTGAAGGCGCTCTGGGTGATTGCGACCAATCCCGCCGTTTCGATGCCCAATGCCACGCGGGTCCGCGAGGCGCTCGCCAATTGCGAGTTCCTGGTCGTCAGCGACGTGATCGAGGAGACGGACACCAGTCATCACGCCCACGTTCGCCTGCCCGCCGCGGCCTGGGGCGAGAAGGACGGCACTGTCACTAACAGCGAGCGGCTGATCAGCCGCCAGCGCGCCTTCCTGCCGCTGCCCGGCGAAGCGAAGCCCGATTGGTGGATCGTCAGCGAGGTCGCTCAGCGAATGGGCTGGCGTGACGCTTTCTCTTACGACCGTCCTTCGCAGATCTGGCGCGAGCACGCCGGCCTTTCGACCTACCAGAACCACGGGACGCGGCTCTTTTCCCTCCCCGGCCATACCGGCCTCGGCAATGAATCGTATGAGGCAATGGCACCATTCCGCTGGGGTGCACGGCCCTTCGCGGACGGGCGTTTCCCCACCGCGGACGGCAAGGCGCGGCTCGTGCCGGTGACGCAGATGCNGCTCCCGTCGAGCAAGGAGTGGCCGCTGACGCTCAACACCGGCCGCTACCGCGACCAATGGCACACGATGACCCGCACCGGTCTTTCGCCGCGCCTTGCCCGTCATCGGCAGGAACCGCTGGTCGAAGTCCATCCGCGTGACGCCGAAGCATTCGGGCTAAGCGAAGGCGGACTTGCGCGCGTGGCCACCGCCAACGGCTCGAGCTTGTTTCGCGTCTCAATAACCGAAAGCCAGCGCCGCGGAGAGATTTTCACTCCGATCCACTGGACCGACCAGCAGTCGACCGGCGGCCGAACAGGTATGCTCGCCTGGTCGCTGAACGACCGAATCTCGGGCCAACCCGGTTTCAAGGCGACGCCAGCGCGAATAGAGCCGCAGCCGGTCGACTGGCGCGGTTTTCTGATTACCCATGGGACGCCGCGAGAAGATCCGGCGTGCCTCTGGTCCACCCGAATCACGGTGAAGTCGGGCTTCCTCTACGAGCTCGCCGGGAATGGGAATCCGGAGCAACTGTTCGATAGTCTGCCGAAGGGCGAAGTCATCGAGGCAGCCGACCCCGCCCGCGGCACTCGCCGCGTCGCAGCGCTTCGTGATGGCCGGCTCGTCGGAGCGCTGTTCGTCACAGCGACGGGCGGGCTACCGCCGCGCGACTGGCTGATCGCGCAGCTCGGCGAGGCGCAAGGCCCCGCGGTGCTGGCTGGCCGTGCACCCGGAGCGCAACCGGACAGCGGGCCAATCGTCTGCGTCTGCTTCGATGTTGGGGCGACGACAATCCTCCGCGCGATCGCCGACCAGCGGCTGACCAGCGTCGCCGAGGTCGGCAAGGCTTTGCGAGCCGGCACCAATTGCGGCTCCTGCCAGACGGCTATCTCAGGATTGCTCGATCAAGCGCGGAAGCCTCTCCACGCCGCGTAGCGAGGGCGGCAGTCATTTGACCGCACTTAGCCGGCATGGCAACGCGCCCTCGATGGCAGAAGATCCCCCCGCGCAAAGAACCTGGGGCGGCCGGTTCGAAACGAAACCGGACGAGCTGATGACGCGCATCAATGCGTCGATCGGGTTCGACAAGCGGCTGTGGCGCGAGGATGTCGCGGCGTCCAAAGCGCATGCGGCAATGCTGCGCGAACAGGGGATCATTTCAGAATCCGACGCGGCTGCGATCCTCGAGAGCCTCGACCAGATCGCTGCAGAATATGAGCGTGACGGCGTTCCTGAGCGCATTGAACTCGAAGACATCCACATGACGGTCGAGCACCGGCTCGGCGAGCTGATCGGCCCGGCTGCCGGTCGGTTGCACACCGCCCGCTCGCGCAACGATCAGGTCGCGACCGACTTCCGGCTGTGGGTGCGCAATGCGTGCGACGAGGCAGTGGACGCAGTCCGTGCTTTCCAGCGTGTGCTGGTTGAGCGAGCGGGGGAACACGCCGAGACTGTCGTGCCGGGTTTCACGCACATGCAAGTCGCGCAGCCGGTGACTCTCGGCCACCATCTCATGGCATATTACGAAATGCTGCGGCGCGACGTGTCGCGCTTCAGCGATGCGCGCGCGCGGATGAACGAGAATCCCCTTGGCTCGGCCGCGCTCGCTGGCACGGGCTTTCCAATCGATCGCGAACGCACAGCGGAAGCGCTCGGCTTCGATCGCGCGACCGCGAACAGTCTCGACAGCGTTTCTGACCGCGACTTCGCGCTCGATTATCTTTCCGCCGCCGCGCAGTGCTCGCTGCACTGCTCTCGCCTCGCCGAGGAGCTGATCATCTGGGCCAGCGCGCCATTCGGTTTCGTGAAGCTATCGGACCAATTCTCGACAGGCTCGTCGATCATGCCCCAGAAGCGCAATCCCGATGCCGCCGAGCTGGTGCGCGGCCACAGCGGACGCATTATGGGTGCGTTGACCTCGCTGATGGTGACGATGAAGGGCCTGCCGCTCGCATATTCGAAGGACATGCAGGACGATAAGGAGCCGGTGTTCGAGGCGTGCGATCTGCTGATCCTGTCGCTCCACGCGCTTACCGGCATGGTCGAGACGGTGGAGTTTGTGCCGGAGCGGATGCGCGCTGCCGCTGCGCAGGGATATTCGACGGCGACCGATCTCGCCGACTGGCTGGTGCGCGAAGCCGACGTGCCGTTCCGCGAGGCGCACCACATCACCGGTCGCGCGGTGAAGGCCGCCGAGGAACGCGGCTGCGAGCTCTCCGATCTGACGCTCAATATCTTGCAATCAATCGACGCGCGGATCGACAGCCGGGTGTTCGACGTCCTCAGTGTCGACGCCTCAGTGCGCAGCCGCACGAGCTACGGCGGCACCGCGCCCGGGCGGGTGCGTGAGCAGATCGCAGTGGCGAAGAAAGAACTAGGCCTTTAGCTTCCGTTGCCGCTGCGCAATCGTGCGCAGGCGCAGCGCGTTCAGCCGGATGAAGCCCGCCGCATCGCGGTGGTCGTAGCTGCCGCTGCCTTCCTCAAAGGTGACCAGGTCCTGGTCGTAGAGCGACTGCTCGCTCTCTCGCCCGATCACCGACGCATTGCCCTTGTAGAGCTTGAGCTGCACGCGACCCGACACATGCTCCTGGCTCTTGTCGATCGCTGCCTGGAGCATTTCGCGCTCGGGTGCGAACCAGAAGCCGTTGTAGATCAGGCTCGCGTAGCGCGGCATCAGCTCGTCCTTGAGGTGCATTGCCCCGCCGTCGAGCGTGATGCTCTCAATGCCGCGATGCGCGGCGAGCAATATGGTGCCGCCGGGAGTTTCGTAGACGCCGCGCGACTTCATGCCGACGAAGCGGTTCTCGACCAGGTCGAGGCGGCCGATGCCGTTGTCGTGGCCGAGCTGATTGAGCTTGGCCAGCAGCGCTGCCGGAGAGAGCTTTTGGCCATCGATTGCGACTGGATCGCCGCGCTCAAAATCGATCGTGATCATCGTCGGCTGGTCCGGAGCNTCCTCGGGCGAGATGGTGCGCTGGTGCACGTACTCCGGAGCCTCGGCCGCGGGGTCCTCGAGCACCTTCCCTTCTGAGGACGAGTGCAGCAGGTTCGCGTCAACCGAGAATGGCGCTTCGCCACGCTTGTCCTTGGCGATCGGGATCTGGTGCTTTTCCGCGAAGTCGAGCAATTGNTCGCGGCTCTGGTAAGCCCACTCGCGCCAGGGGGCGATCACCTTGATGTCGGGCTCGAGCGCATAATAGCCGAGCTCGAAGCGGACCTGGTCGTTGCCCTTCCCGGTGGCCCCGTGACAGACCGCGTCGGCGCCTACCTTGCGGGCGATCTCGATCTGGCGCTTGGCGATCAGCGGCCGGGCGATCGACGTGCCGAGCAGATAATCACCCTCATATTGCGTGTTGCCACGGAACATCGGGAAGACGAAATCGCGGACGAATTCCTCGCGCAGATCCTCGATGAAGATGTTCTCCGGCCGAACTCCGAGCATCTCGGCCTTGCGCCGCGCCGGCTCGACCTCCTCGCCCTGACCGAGATCTGCGGTGAAGGTTACGACCTCCGCGTCATATTCGGTCTGCAGCCATTTGAGGATGATCGACGTGTCGAGCCCGCCTGAATAAGCGAGCACTACCTTCATCTTCTTGTTCGTCATTGAGCTTCCAACATCCAAAGCATGGCGCCGCGCGCCGTGTGCATTCTGTTCTCCGCCTGCCGCCAGACCGCCGAGCGCGGGCCGTCGATCACAGGCGCGGTGACTTCCTCGCCCCGCCGCGCGGGCAGGCAGTGAAGGAAACGCGCGTCGGGCGCATGCGCCATCAGCGCTTCGTCCACTTGATAGGGTTCGAACGCCGCGCGGCGCTCGGCATTGTCGTCGCCGCCCATTGAGACCCAGACGTCCGTGTAGACGATGTCCGCGCCTTCGACCGCTTCGGCAGGATCGGTTACCTGCCGGACGCCGGGATCATTGCCGAAACCGTAACCTTCGGGGCTGGCGATGGAGAATTCGGCGCCGGTCAGCGCACAAGCCTCGGCTAGCGAGCGCGAAACATTGTTGGCCTCACCGATAAACGCCACCTTTGCGCCCTCAAGCCGGCCCAGCAGCTGCTTGATCGTCAGCAGATCGGCCAGCGCCTGCAGCGGATGGTCGGTGCCTGACAGCATGTTGAGGACCGGCGCCGCGTTCACCGCCGCCATCTCCTCGATCAGCGAATGGTCGAACACTCGCGCGGCGATGATCGAATGGTAGCAGGCGAGCGTGTGCGTCACGTCGGGAACGCTCTCGCGCGAGCCAATACCGAGTTCGTCCTTCTGAATGTAGACCGGATGGCCGCCCAGCTGCGCGACCGCCATCTCCATCGAGTTGCGCGTGCGCGCGCTCGGCTTTTCGAAATAGAGTGCGACGCCCTTGTCCTGCAGCAGGCGCGGGGCGGGCTGCTCCGACGCTGCGAGGATCCACTCCAGATCCCTGGCGGTCAGGTCGCGAATTGAAAGGAGGTGCTTCACCAGCTCTTCTCCCGCTTCACCATGGTGCCGACGCCATGGACGGTAAGCAGCTCGATCAGCAGCGAGTGGTGTACCCGGCCGTCGATAATGTGCGCGAAATTCACTCCCTGCTCGACCGCGTCGGCACAGGCCCTGAGCTTGGGAATCATCCCTTTGCCGACGCTCTCATGCGCGATCCGCTCGCGCAGCTCGGCGGACGTTAGACGCGGGATGAGCGTGCTCTCATCCTTCGGATCCTCAAGCAGGCCCGGGACAGCGGTCAGATAAACTATCTTCTCCGCGTTCATCGCGACGGCGATCGCCCTCGCAGCTTCGTCCGCGTTGACGTTATACGGCTGTCCTTCGGCGTTCGCGCCGATCGTCGAGATTACCGGCGTCAGCCCGTCTTCGAGCAGGCGGTGAATGATCTCCGCGCGGACTCCTGTGACATTGCCGACGAAGCCGAGAGTGGAATCCGCGGGAGTGACTGTCATCAATCCCGCGTCCTCTCCGGATACGCCCACCGCGACCGGTTC
>JGI24737J22298_10000571_pt1 | contig 12946 bp, 11 predicted proteins | sample KBSCornC3_FD_22298 | JGI IMG/M metagenome (IMG submission 22298) | reverse complement strand
GATCCGTGAATTAAAATTGGAGGGCCGTGTAGTATTAAAAGGGTGGATCGCAAACCCAATGCCTTATTTTAAGCATGCAAAAGCCTGCGTTATATCATCAATAAAAGAAGGTTTTCCGAACGTATTGTTGCAAATGATGATCCTGAACCCAGTTGTAATCTGCACCAATTGCGCGGGAGGTATCGATGAGATTCCGGGCATTTACCTGGCTGAAGCCGATAATGTAAACTCATTAACAACAGTGGTAAACACCGCTCTCAACACTAATGGCAATCATAAAGACCTTATAATGCAATACGTAGAAGACCGCACCCCCGAAATATTCATCAAGTCGATACTGAATGCACTGGTATAACGGCCCCTGACTTATACATAGTAGCGCAACAACTTTAACCAACTAAAATAAAAATTTTATGAAAACAATTATTAAATCCACCCGAAATGTTGTGTTGCCTATAATAACAATTGTAGCCATGCTAACTGCTATTAACGGCTGTAAAAAAGCTGACCAGCCAACACCAACACCAACCCCGCCTACAACTACTCCTCCTGTTACAACACCGCAGGACGAATCTATCAAATCGATAAGCTTGATAGGATTGAGAAGTGATAGCGGCTTTTGTTACAAAATTGGCTATGATTTACCTGAAATTGGGGACTCGAACACCTCTCCAACTGTTTCAAAGCTCAGGCTGTTTGAAAACGGCGTTGAACTGGGACCGGCCCACTCTACCCACCATGATATCCGCAGTTTTGGACTCGGACAATTTAGCCATTGGGGCAACACATTGTATTTCTCAACGTCGGACAATAGTAATCCACTTACAAACGGGAGAAAATACACTTATACCATGAAGTAAGAATTATCAAATCACACCCAAACGCGCGCAATTTGATAAATTCCTTACTCAAAAGTATTCTGCAACAAGTACATCTACCTGCCTTTTTCGTTACCATTCCTGATTCTTTGATACAGGCATTTACCATTAGTTAAGCGTTCGCGCTTGTAATCAACCAATAATCAACGCCTTCTCTGAGGCTTTCATTTAAACCTAATTTCACTTATTTATGAAAATTTTAATTACCGGCACTGCGGGATTTATCGGCTATCATTTAACCCAAAAATTACTTAAACGCGGCGACACCGTTGTAGGCATTGATAATATTAATGATTACTACGATGTAAAGCTAAAGCACGATCGATTGCTGAATGCCGGCATAAAAGTATCAGGAATGGTTTACAACAAACCTGTTTGCAGTACAAAACATCCAAATTATACGTTTATAAAACTGGATATAACGGATAAGGAAAATCTGCAGCAGCAGTTCCAAAATTATCAGTTTGATGCCGTTTGTAACCTGGCCGCCCAGGCAGGCGTACGCTACAGTCTTACTAATCCCGACGTTTATATTGACACAAACGTAAAAGGATTTTTAAACATCCTGGAATGCTGCAGGCATTTCAAGATTAATCACCTTGTTTACGCCAGTTCATCAAGCGTTTACGGTTTAAACAAAAAAATGCCCTTCAGCGAGCATAATATTGCCGATCATCCGGTTTCATTATACGCTGCATCAAAAAAAGCCAATGAAATGATGGCCCACACCTACAGCCATCTATTTAACCTGCGCACTACAGGGTTACGTTTTTTTACAGTTTACGGGCCATGGGGCCGGCCGGATATGGCTTTATTTATTTTTACCAAGGCAATTCTGGAAGGCAGGCCTATTGAAGTTTTTAACAACGGTAATATGCTTCGCGATTTTACCTACGTAGATGACATTGTTGAAGGCATTACGCATGTTATTGATCAGCCGGCTGAACCTAATTATCTGTGGAATGCCAAAGATCCCGATCCGGCCACATCATCTGCACCTTTCAGGGTGTTTAACATTGGCAGAGGAGCACCAGTTAACCTGCTTGATTTTGTAAGCGAAATTGAAGCACAGGTGAATAAAAAAGCAATCAAGACACTAATGCCAATGCAGGATGGTGACGTTGCCGAAACCTGTGCCGATGTTTCAAATTTAGATGACATGCTGAACTACAAGCCCCAGGTCTCTGTTCATACTGGGGTTGAACGATTTATTGCATGGTATAAAAAATACTACCATATTAAAAGCACCGAGTCCGAGCCGGTTCTTGTTCACTAAAATACCGCTCCCGATAATCGTGTATTATCTTTTGAATGGCATTACGTCTGCAATAAATCCTCACTTATAACCTATTGCTTATTATACCATTATGACAAGCAAAAAAGTGCTGATCGCCTGCGATTCGGCCAAATCGTTGATTGATTTTAGAGGTAAATTAGTTGAACTGATGCGCAAAGAGCATACCGTTTATGCTTTTATCCCTGCAATACCGTCCGAGCAACGCGCAAAACTGGCATTGTTAAACATCGTTTTATTTGAAAACAATCTAAACGGCAGTAATGTATCGATCCTATCTGATCTGAAGTATGTATTGAAACTTTACCGGGTCATTAAACAGCTAAAGCCGGATGTTTTTTTTCCATACACCCTTAAACCGGTTATATATGGAACACTTGCAGCCAAACTGGGTGGCGTGCGGAAAATAACGCCGATGCTTTCGGGCCTTGGTTATAATTTTGTTAGCGGTAACACATCTTTAACAAGCAAAATTACCCGCTTTCTACTTAGGTTCAGCCTTAAAAACAGACAGGGGTTGTCTGTCATATTTCAAAATAAAGATGATGTACAAACGCTGCTTGATTCTAAAATAATATCGGCAAAGCATCAAACTGCAGTGGTCAACGGATCGGGAGTTGATTTGAGCTACTATGCCCCTACCCAGCCGGATATTAATAACATAAGCTTTATCATGGTATCCAGGCTAATCAACGCCAAAGGGATCCGCGAATATTTTGAAGCGGCGCAAATTGTATTCCTAAAGCACCCACACGTAACTTTCAAACTAATCGGATCTTATGATGATAATGTCGACGCCATTCACCCCGATTTATTTTCGGAGATAAAGCACCGGAGTGTAATTAATTACCTGGGCGCCGTGGATGATGTAAGACCATATATAAGCAGTTCATCTGTTGTGGTACTACCTTCATACTATCGGGAAGGAATTCCACGGTGTTTGCTTGAAGCCATGGCTATGGCGCGTGCCATTATAACCTGCGATTCCGTTGGTTGCAGGGAAACTGTTGAAACATCACCCAATAGCAATGGATTTTTAATACCTGTAAAAAACACAGCCGAACTTGTGCACAAAATGGAGTATTTTATAACCAACAAGGAAGCTATCAGCAGTTTCGGGCTTAACGGGCTGGCCTTGGCAAAGGAAAAATTTGATGTGCATAAAGTAAATGCTATGATGATGCAGATAATGGACCTAAACTAATTAGCCGAAAATCAACAATACAAATTCATGAGAAATAGACTTAACTACGGAGACAGGCACTTTGAAGATTTCCGCGTTGCGATGCGTGATTACGGATGGGTTATTTTTGAGAATGCATTAGACAGCGATTTTGTTGCAGTTATAAATGAGGATTTAAAGGAAGCGTACGTAAAACGACGAGCCATTCAGGAAAAAAATGGGATAAGCTCTAATATGGTCGGCACACTTCACCACCTTGTTGAAAAGGACAATTTCAGCTTGCCGTTTATTGAAAAAATGTATTGCGCCGATGAGATAGCTTATTTTTTGAGTGGTAATTATATACTGAATGGCTTTAATGCTGTAATACACACCCAGCAGCAACATCCTTATGTAAGTAATATGCACCGTGATGTGCGCACATTTTTAGGCGATACAAAATTATTAGTGCAAATGATAGTTACCCTGGATGACTTTACCGAAGAAAACGGTGCTACCTATTTCCTGTCGGGCTCACATAAAACGGACATTAAACCTAACGAAACTTATTTCTACGAAACCGCCGACAGGGCTGTAACACCAAAAGGAAGTATCATCCTTTTCGACTCCAACATATGGCATGCTGCTGGCGAAAATAAAACAATTAAGCAACGCCGGGCATTAACGCTGGGATTCACCCGCCCTTTTATTAAACCACAAATGGACTATCCAAGGGTATTAGGCTACGACTTTATTGATAAGCTTAGTGCTGATCAGCGGCAGGTATTGGGTTATAATTCACGTATCCCAGAAAGCCTGGAAGAATATTATCAGCCCATTCATTTAAGAATGTATAAAAGTGACCAGGGTTAACAACTTTATTTTTCACACTCAATTTACAGTCATGCAAAAAAATAAAGCCGCGTTAAAACCCATAGGCGGGTATTTGGAGCTGGAACTGCCCAAAGGGAATGAATACTATCCCGATCTGGTTCGGTTAAACACAGGACGCAACGCGTTAGAGTACATATTGATACAAAAAAAATACCATAAAATTTATATTCCTTATTTCACCTGCGATGTGCTGCTTGAGCCTATTTTACGAACAGGTATTCAATACCAGTTTTATCATGTCGACCGGCAGTTAGATCCCATCATTGATTTTGAGATTGAGCCTGACGCCTGTTTTTTATATACCAATTACTTTGGCATAAAACAAACAAAAGCATCAGAGCTTAGCGGCAAAATCAAAAATCTTATAATTGATAATTCGCAAGCCTTTTTTTCAGAGCCCCTTGCCGGCATTGATACATTTTATTCGTGCCGCAAGTTTTTTGGCGTTCCGGACGGCGCATACTTAAGCATTAAAAGAAAACTCACTAAAAAGTTGCCCATAGATAGTTCGGTAAACCGGTTTTCGCACCTCATAAAAAGTATTGACGCAGGTATAGAAGCCGGGTATTCTGACTATATAAACAACAGCAAGGATCTGGAAAACAACGAGATCAGGTCTATGTCGTTATTAACCCAAAAGATGCTTTCAAGCATCAATTACAATGAATGTGTATTTACGAGGCAGCGAAACTTTAATTTTCTGCACAAGCACCTTGCCGAATTTAACCTGCTCAAGTTTAACGCCGCTGATGAGCACACAGTACCATTGGTTTATCCTTTTTTAACAAACGACCGGCACCTAAAGGTTCATTTGATACAGAAAAAAATATATGTTGCCACCTACTGGCCTAATGTATTTAAATGGACTAAGAAAAACACCAACGAAAATTACCTGGCCCGGTGCTTAGTGCCATTACCAATCGATCAACGGTATGACCTTCAGGATATGTTTTATATGTTAAATACCCTAAGACTTTTTTTATGACCATTTCAGTTTACATACGCCCCCTTGTAATAGAAGATGCGTCCGTATCTTACGCATGGCGTAACGACCCATTGATATGGGTATATACAGGCTACAAACCTACTCATTATATTAGTTCGGAAATAGAAACAGCCTGGTTACGTGAAAAGCTGGCCAAGCCCGATCAGCTTAGATTTGCAATTTGTGTTAAAGAACTTAATACCTATATAGGAAATATCCAACTGCTTGATATTACTAATCATGACGCAGAATTACACCTGTTTATTGGTAACAAACTTTACTGGGGTAAAGGAATTGGTTACCAGGCAACAGTACAGATGATACGATATGGTTTTTTAATAAAGGAACTGGATGAGATTTATTTAAAGGTACACCCTGCAAATATCGCGGCAATAACTGTTTATGAAAAAGCAGGGTTTGAAATTACAGGTAAAGTAAATGATCTGATTACAATGAGTATTACCAAAAGTAAGTTTGTTTGCCTTCAAAATCAACAGTCATAATTTACCATCTCCTAAACTTTAATTCAATGATTAAGATCTTTACCCTGCTCAATAAAGAGGAATGGATTTCTTACGTCGGTAATTCGGCCGAACATGATTTTTATCATACATGGCATTATCACTCCCTTGAAACAGCCGGAGATCCTGTTCTATTTATTTATGAGGAGTCAGATACCTATATCGGCTTCCCCCTGCTGCAGCGAAAAATTCCGGGTTCTGACTACAACGACCTAACCTGTGTATATGGTTTTTCGGGCCCGTTTTCAAACAAAAAGATTGATGAGATAGATGAGGAGCTGTTGGAAAATTTTAAAGGCGCTTTCAATAATTTCCTTATAAAGGAAAAGTATGTGTCTGTTTTTGTAAGACTTCATCCTTTTTATAAGCAGCAAAAATTACTGGAGAAATTTGGAGGTGTTCACGAAAACGGAAAAACGGTAGTACTTGACCTTTCAGTGCCTATTGATGAACAGCGCAAAAAATACAGGCAATCAACCATGGATGCTATTAAGCACGCATGGAAAAGGGGGTTTAAAGTAAAGGATGAAACCAATGCTGACGGCTTAAACACCTTTGTCGAAATTTATACCGAAAACATGAAACGCGTTGGCGCCAGTAGCTACTACCTGTTTAATGAAAAATACTTTTCAGAAATATTAAACACATCTGAATATGAAGCCCGTTTGCTAACTGTTTACTATAACGACATTGCAATTGCAAGCACTATAATAACCTTTACAAATGGTATTATTCAAGCCCATTTAGTAGGTGCCCGGGCAGAATATTTACACCATAGCCCAACCAAATTTCTGGCCGATTGCATAACGCAGATAGGCAGGGAAAAAGGAATGAAATATTACAACCTGGGCGGTGGCCTTGGATTTAAGAACGACAAGCTCTTTGACTGGAAATGTGCCTTCTCCGACCTCCATCTTGACTTTAAAACATGGAGATATATTGCCAATCCCGAAATATACCAAAAGCTTTTGCAGGATAAGGGCATTGAAGAAAACGCCGAAGTAGACTTTTTTCCACTATACAGATACGCTTAAGATAATACCTAAATAAACCAGTTATGATATACCTCAAAAATTTGTTATTCCAGGATAAGTTTCATTCAAGATGGCTAATCCTGGTAATTGACCTGATGGTAGTTTTGTTATCATTATGGACATCACTATACTTTAAAAACCGGCTTCAGTTTGATCCCATCAGTCTTTATTATATGCTCTTTTATTGCAGCAATGCGGTGCTGGTTTTTATGATAATGAAAATACATACATGTATTATCAGGTATTCCAACACACGCGATATGATGCGGATTTTAATAACCGTACTGGCAAGTAATGTTACGTTTCTGCTGTTTTATCATGTGTTCTTCGCTTTCTATCTTAAAATCGATGTCACCGGATTGATGGATGTGCTGCTGATCAATTTCTTTATCACTTCGTCTATGCTTATGTGTATGCGTATTATAATCAAGGATGTTTTTAAATACATTGAGGCAACAAGTTATAAAGTTGAAAAAGAAAATGTACTGATCTACGGCTCCAACGAACCTTCCATACTAATTAAAAATGCCCTTGAAGCACAAAAAGGATTTATACTCAATGTTCAGGGCTTTATCGACACCGGGGTTGACAGAATATCAAAATGCATTGAGCAAAAGCAGGTTTATCCTATCAAATCAATTGATATGCTAAAAAAACGCTACGATATAAAGTCAATGCTGATAACATCCGAGGATATAAAAATCGATGGAAAAAGAAAGGCTGTTGAGAAATGCATTGAACTTGGCATAAAAGTAATTGTTGTGCCGTCATCAGACCAGTGGATCAATGGCAAGCCAAACCCAAATCAGTTTAAAGACTTAAAAATAGAAGACCTGTTGGAGCGAAAACCCATAAAAATCTGCAATGAACATATTTTGGATGACATTAAAGGTAAAAGGATTTTGATCACGGGTGCTGCTGGTTCAATAGGTTCTGAGCTGGTAAGGCAAGTGTTAATGTATAGTCCCGAATTTGTTGTATTATGTGACAGGGCCGAAACCCCGTTGCATGATATTCAAATGGAAATTGAAGACGGCTTGTACGGTAACCGCACCAGGATCTTTATTGCCGATATCCAAAATTCCGGTCGTATAAAAACACTATTTAATTTATATAGGCCTCAAATAGTATTTCATGCGGCAGCTTACAAGCACGTACCGATGATGGAAAATAATCCAACTGAAGCTATTTTAACAAACGTATGGGGCACAAAAATCCTGGCAGATATTTCAATAGAATTTAATGTCGAAAAATTTGTAATGATATCAACAGATAAAGCAGTGCGTCCAACAAACATCATGGGTGCCTCAAAACGGATAGCCGAAATGTATATTCAATCGTTAAATAACGTGTTATTTGAAGAGCATTTTTTTAACTCTGATCCGTCAAAAGGCAACCAAACCAGGTTTATAACAACCCGCTTTGGCAATGTCCTTGGGTCAAACGGCTCCGTGATCCCTCGCTTTAAAGCACAAATTGAAAAAGGCGGGCCCGTTACCGTTACCCATCCGGATATCACAAGGTACTTTATGACTATACCCGAAGCTGTACAACTGGTACTTGAAGCAGCCGTAATGGGCAATGGGGGCGAAATATTTTTGTTTGACATGGGCGAGCCTGTAAAAATTGCCGATTTGGCGGCGAATATGATAAAAATGGCTGGTCTTGTTCCGGGAAAAGATATCCAGATTGTTTATACCGGCTTGCGGCCAGGCGAAAAACTATACGAAGAGTTGTTAAATGCGGAAGAAGAGGTAATACCTACTTATAACAAAGACATCAAAATCTCCAAAAATATCCCGGTTAGTTATGCTAAGATCAATAATTTAATAAAGGACCTTTTGGAGCTCAACCTGCATAATGAAGTTGATTTGATGGTATCGAAAATGAAAACCATATTGCCCGATTACATCAGCAATAATTCTCAATATGAAAAGCTCGACATAAAATTGATTGACAAACAAATGGTGAACTAAGCTTTTTTTTAATTTATATGATTTATCTTATAGGTTTTCAATAATAATTTGCAGATTTAAGCAAATTAAAACCTAATATCCCATTCGCGTTACGATGGGTAAAGCTGATGATTGTTATTTTTTAAAGAGGAAATCTAATGTCCTTTGATCCGAATTCTGATTTTTTTGAGATAGCGTTCAACGTGACGGAGCATACTGAAGCCATGCTGGCTTATTGGGATAAAAACCTGATTTGCCGCTATGCCAATAAAGCTACGGCCGATTGGTTTGGGATAACCCCGGAGCATATGATCAATAAATCACATCTTTCAGAAATTTTGGGAACATTATTTGAAGCGCAGCTTCCTTATATTAATGGTGTGTTAGGTGGTAAAATACAGGTTTTTGACCAGGTAATTCATTTGTATTCGGGCAAAGCTAAAAACGTGCGGGTAACTTATCATCCCAACTATGTTGAAGGTGAAATAAAGGGATTTTATGCACATATGGCAGACATTAGCCCGCTAAATAATAAATCCCACGATAATAATAAAATAGGAGTAGAAAAACTACCGGAGTTTGTAACTCAAAACGACCAGCTCCTTGAAAATGTTGCAAAAACACTAAATGAGAACCTGTTTATCGGATTTCCGAGTATCTCTGCACTTTCAAAAAAACATTTTGTATCTGAGTCAAAATTAAAAAGAGATTTTAAGCAGAGTTTCGGCAGAACGATTTTTTCCTATTACCGGTATCTGCAAATGGAAATTGCAGACAGATATATCAGGGAAAAGCGCTGCAATAAAAACCAAATGGCGGTGATGCTTAATTTTTCCAATCCGTCAAATTTTTCGGCATGTTATCATCGGTATTTAGAAGAAAAATCATCTGATGGTGAGCTCATCGAAACACAAAAAGAAAATAATACTCATAATAAAATGCTTATAGAACAGGCCCCTATTGCTATTGCCATGTTCAATAACCAGATGCAATTTATTGCTGCTTCAAAAAAATGGGTTGCCGAATACAAACTTGAAAACACAGGTTTTATTGGAAAAAGTATATATGAAGTTTTACCAGATACAAAAAAGAAATGCGAAAAGCTCCATAATCATTGCTTAAAAGGTAATATATATCAATATGATGGCCTGCTCTTAAAAAAGAATGATGGCACCCGCGTTTGGTTAAAGTGGAATATTCAACCTTGGTTTACAACTTCGGGAGAAACAGGCGGACTATTTATCCATACCGAAGATATCTCCCAAATTAAAGCCATAGAGAAAGAAAACAAACAGGCCGAGAAGCTTCTAAAAAGAGCCGCTACCTTGTCAAAAATAGGTACCTGGACACGAGATCTGCTTACCCATACCATGCAATGGGATAACGTTATAAAAAGTATCCTTGAAGTACCTGAGTACTTCGTACCTGATATAAAAACGATATGGAAACTTTTTAAACAAGGCAAAAGCGAGAGACTTAGTAAAAAAGCTTTAAAAGACGCGTTAAAATACGGAAACTCTTTTGATATTGAAGTTGATATGATAACCGCCAAAGGTAATTCAAGAAAGATAAGAATTATTGGTTATCCTGAATTTCAAAATAATAAGTGTAAAAAGCTATCAGGAATACTTCTGGATATTACTCCTCTTTCACCGTTTAAAACGGCCAATTTTTTAACGGACTGAGCTGTTTAGAAAAATATTTTATCGTACTGATCTCCAAGCGGAAGATAAAAAAAATGATAATTCGCCAATATTTTACGAATATATGCGTTTGCAATAGCGCTATGTGTTAAATTTATCTTATTTTGAAAAAAATTACACCTTTAGTAAAATTAACTAAAATAACACTTCATTGGATGGATAACAGTTTAATAACTTAACTACCACTCACAAAACCTGGCAAATATCGGCCCCAAAAACGTGCAGAGCCATTTTTACTATTCCTAATTAGTGTGCATTAACGCCTTCTACAGGTATAATTTGGCCTTTTATAGGTTGAATTAAGATAGGAAGTATACATAAATTTAATTCACAAACGATGATACGAATTATCAACAAGGTCATTGCTTGTTTATTGATAAACGAATGTGAAGCATTAAATACCAAACAAATGAATAACCTAAACTTAAATCATGATTCAGAAAAATCCGAGACCCGATATTTATGATCATAAATATCTATAAGTAATTTGCAGTTTATTATAACCTAAATTTAATTATGCTAACCAACTAAAAATTGACACCTAATCGAATCTAATCTTATGCACAGCAAAGTTTATTACCCTGTTAGCTCATATATCAATAACGATCAAAGATCTATTGGTATTAATGACACTCAAGATTTACATTTTGGCAAAATTGTAGAGCGAATTGTTAGACGTGACCATATGGGGATAAGTGAAATCGCCCGGAAGCTCAACGTAAGCCGCAGAACGTTATACAATTGGTTTAATACCAAAAGGCTTAGCTTTGATATAATTTGTCAGATCGGAATCGTTATCGAACATGATTTTTCAAAGGAATTTCCCAACGAATTTGCTTTGAGATTTAATTCGCCGAATGCCGAAAAGGATATCGAAACCCATGAAGCAAAAGACGCTCCGCTTGATGCCATATATTATTGGATGGACAAGTATATAAAATTGCTTGAAAAATTCAATGAAGCGTTGCGCAACGAAAACACGCTAAAGGCAGATTGACAGCTTCCAGACATCACAAAATTATTATATTGACAAAAGACCTTTACTTACTTTTTTTATACAGTTATAAGTTGGTTGCTGCAAAACAGCGATCAATTTTTGTTGCCTTTTGTTATACATCTACATCTGCCTATTTCCCAGCCTGTACATACTGAATATCCCTAAGTCGGCCACTATGGCTATTTTTTAAAATTCACCATCATGCTTTTTAATTCCTTTGGGTTCGGAATATTTCTGATTGTGGTTTTTGTGCTTTATTGGTTTGTACTTAACCGAAAAATGCAACAGCAAAATTTGTTGCTGCTCGCTGCAAGCTATTTTTTTTACGCTTGCTGGGACTGGCGGTTTCTTTTACTGTTAATTTTTTCGACCCTTTTAGATTATTTTACCGGGCTAAAAATGTACCAGGCAAAAACACAAAGCCTAAAAACCTTTTGGCTTTGGTTAAGCGTATCTGTAAACCTGGGCTTTCTGGGTGTTTTTAAATACTACAACTTCTTTGCAGCATCGCTTGCCAGCATATGCGCCAGTATCGGTATCCATTTAAGCCCGTTTACCCTAAATGTAATCCTCCCTGTCGGTATCTCTTTTTATACATTTCACGGTTTATCATATGTAATTGATGTTTATAAAAACCGTATTAAAGCCGAACGGAACTTCATCGACTATTCATTGTTTGTAAGTTTTTTTCCGCTTTTGGTGGCGGGCCCTATCGAACGGGCAACACACCTTTTGCCCCAGGTAAAAACAAAGAGAGAATTTAACTACCAGGACGCAATTAATGGCCTGAGGCAAATTCTATGGGGCCTGTTTAAAAAAGCTGTAATTGCCGATCAATGTGCCGACTATGCCAACATGATATTTGCAAATAGTTCGCATTATTCAGGCAGTACCCTTGTTTTAGGCGCCATATTTTTTACATTCCAAATCTATTGCGATTTCTCGGGATATTCTGATATGGCATTAGGCATAGCAAAACTTTTTGGATTTGAACTGCTGAGAAATTTTGCATTCCCATACTTTTCAAGAGATATGGCCGAGTTTTGGCGCAGATGGCATATCTCACTATCGTCATGGTTTAGAGATTACTTATACATACCTCTTGGGGGCAGCAAAACAGGCACCTGGCTCAAAGTAAGAAACACATTAATCATTTTCTTGGTTAGCGGTTTTTGGCACGGCGCCAACTGGACCTTCATCATCTGGGGTCTTCTAAATGCTTTATTCATTCTCCCTTCTATCCTTTTAAAAACAAACAGAAACCACCTCGAGATAGCAGCCAAAGGTAAAGCTATGCCAACTTTCACCGAAGTCATGCAAATGATAGCCACATTTCTGCAGGTAATTTTTGCATGGATCTTTTTTAGGGCTGATAGTGTTACACAAGCATTTAAATATATTGGCCGGATTTTTTCGCGATCGCTTTTTTCCATACCTCAATTAGATGTTAACAAAGCACAATTGCTTGAAGTGATCATTCTTATCCTATGTTTTATAATAGTTGAGTGGCAGGGGCGGGAAAA
>JGI24737J22298_10000567_pt1 | contig 12990 bp, 19 predicted proteins | sample KBSCornC3_FD_22298 | JGI IMG/M metagenome (IMG submission 22298) | reverse complement strand
CCCATCTCGCCCATACCCGTAAAGCAGTCGAGGATCCATGTCATTTCGCTGTGTGCTGGAATGTAACTTTGGCGATAAATATGAATTGCGTGGTTATCGAGTGGCAANCCAGCTGCAGCATAAATACGCGCATTGCTAATGATCGTGTCAAACAATTCGTCATGGTTAATCGGGGTTGTGAAACTGTGGAGGTCTGGAATGAATAGATTTACATCGTATTCATCGGAGTGATTTTTTGCCATATCGATGATAGGCAGCAGACCACCGAAATAGTTGCCAATGTGCAGGTCGTTATTTGCACGCAGACCGGTGAGAATTACGGGTTTTGCCATATGTCTAGTATACCTTATTTATTACTTTGCGGTTGTTTCTATGTAATCTGTTAGAATGTCGTGGAATTTTTGCCACGAACTATACGAAAGCCACTCACCATCGCCGTGNGCATTGCCNCCATCAGGCCTGAATAATATTGCTGGCATACCCTTTTCGTCGAAGTGNCGGGCNTCNGAAGANCCATGAGACTTCATAAAGGTTATTGGCTCGCCAAGGTGGCGACTATACATATCAACGAACTTTTTCACGAGTGGGTTTTCGGTATCGAGCGCGAAGCTACGACCGCGTTCTTCGAAGACTACTGTAGCGCCATACCTTTGGAAGATTCCATCAAGTTGGGCGCGTATGCGGTTGGCGTCCTGTTCGTCTTTGTAGCGTATGTCCATACCAACGAACGCCTCATTCGGACCTTGGTTAAGTGCAGTAGTACCGGCCTCAAGCTGAGATATGGTGACGGTAGAATTGTACGGGTCGCCGAGATCAAAGAGCTCGCTTATGTCATGTAAAAGCTTGGCTGCTTTATTACCCGCGCCATCACCTTCCCATGGGCGCGAACCGTGGTGTGACATGCCCGGAATGCGAATGCGAAAATGATTTATGCCTTTTGAAGCGATACACATTGCGCCAAGACGATCACCACCATCAGGGAGGATACAAACGTCACATGTGTATCTTTCAGTATTAAGGATTTCGTAAACGCCATTCCTGCCGCCCACCTCTTCGTCACCAGTGAGCAGTACGGAAAGATCGTAATCGGTAGGATTTTCGAGTTGTTCAATGTATGTTAGAAACGAGGCGACACCGAAGAGCATATCGAAGCTGCCACGACCGTAAATTTTGTCACCGTCCATATGAAACTCTTCGCCACCAGGTACTACGTCGACGTGACCCTGAAGCATGACGCGAGCGTGTTTTTGTCCGTGGGTCGAAGCGTAGAGGCTATGGATGCCTTTATGAATGATCCGTTCTGTGACGAGCCCCTTTGCGGCAAGTTTTGCCTCTACGTAATCAAGTAGTGCACTTACGGCATTTTGGTTGCTGGTTACAGGATGGAGATTGATNAGTGTTTTTAGTTCTTCTAACATGGTCGCTCCGGATGTTGTTGTGGTATTATTCTCGAAATATTTGCACGAAATATGAGGCCGGTGATGGCCTCATATACGCTCGAGATTCGAATGCACTATGCAACCATCGCACCTAGGCAGGGCCGAGATGCCAAATGTTCATTGCAATAATCGCATTACTCATATTGGGTATTATGCCTGTATTATGGTTATTCGTCAACTACCGCCTTACTCGCGCTGCGATAACAAGTGCGTTTCGCGCGTCTACGAGACCGCCGAACTGTTGCTTGAGGGGTGGTCCATTTTTTTTGAAGGAGCTACTAGCTGGATCTTCGCCTACAAAAAGGCCATCTTCGTAGTCGCTATAGCGGTTAANGTGGTAGAAGGTNCCTTCGCGTGCTTCGGCGAATAGCATCTCTGANGCTAGGAAATGTAACTCGGGGTCATCTTCTATTGGATAAAGCTCGCTGCTTACTCGGTTTATCATGCGTAAGATTTTTGGGCTGCGAGTATAGGTTGTAAGAAACCGCGGCTGCTCGGACTGCACTAGCTCTTGTAGCATTTGTGTGGCTACGCCTTGGTTTTGATAGTCAGGTCGAACGACGCGCCCCGCGAGCTCTAGTGCTTTACCGCCAAAGGCAGCTCCGCACCATTGAGAAGCCGACAAGTTCACTGTTATCGAGTGCAAGCTGGATATGCTCGGAGCTGTTAATATGGTTAATGCTATCTTGGCGCATTGCCGGCGAATCGCCCTGGCCGAATCCTATACCAGCAAGATGCGATAGCTGATCGACATCACGCTCGGTGAATTGGTTTGGTGTTTTTGTAATGTATTCCATAACTTCCTCCTTATAAAAAGTTATGCTAGATAATAAAAAGAGACCTGTGATGGCCTCTTTTATATCCTATAAAGTCATTTAGTATATCGAACAAACCATCACGAGTTACGTGCGGCTGCGCCAGTTTTTGGTTGTTTGACACATACTAATCATGGCCTAATTTATATCGTAGTGGCACAACGTTGTCAAATTCTAACGTTTGTGGCTCGTTACCGAGCAAATAGTCGAGCAGCGCCATGCGTACGTATAGGCCATTCCCTGCTTGGCGGAAATATTGGGCGCGTGGGTCATTATCGACATCGGTCGTGATTTCACCCACCCGTGGTAGTGGGTGCATGATGACAGCTTTTGGATTCATCACGTCGAGCACTGATTGGTCGATCACAAGGCTCTGTTCTTGTGCTACCCCTCCTTCGAGTCGCTCGCGCTGCAGACGTGTCCAATACATCACATCCGCGTCTTCTGCGGCAGCGTGTGCATCTGATGTTTCATTCCACCGAGCCCCGTGCTCGTCTAGAAAGCTTTTTATATCGTCACCCATTTCAAAGCCTGGTGTTGAGACGAAGGTAAATTCATTACCCGGGTATCGTGCAAGCAATTTTGCGAGTGAGCGTGCAGTGCGCCCATTACGGAGATCTCCACCAAGTACGATGTTCGCGTCGGATAACCGATCAAGGTGTTCGCGAATTGTGTAGGCATCGAGCAGTGCTTGTGTTGGGTGCTCGCCCTTGCCATCGCCTGCGTTTATTACTGACATATGGCTCGGAGCCACTGCTGCCGCGCGTGCTGCGGCGCCTGTTTCGTGGTGGCGCATTACTAAAAGATCCGCGTTATACTCACCGAGTACGCGGATCGTGTCTTCGAGTGTCTCGCCCTTTGCCGCAGACGAGAATTCCCTCGCATTCTCTGTACTAACATACCCAATTCCCTGCTTTGCCGCGGCGAGCTCGAAGCTCAGTCTGGTGCGGGTCGATGGTTCATAAAACAGACTAATTAATTGCCGGCCCATATGGCGGCCGGCAAGTTCCCTTCGTTCTTCGAGCGAGCTATGGTCTCTCTCGCGCATTATATCTGCGGATATAAAAATACCCTCCAATTGAGGGCGGGTGAACTGCTCTGCTGAAAGTATATGGCGCTTCATAGTTCCTATGCTAATACTAAGCGGAATAAAACGCAAATATTACGAGCATTTTTCACCGACACTTTGTGCCGGTATGGTTACCCATTGTGAATATACAAGGTTCGGCGAGTAAACTACGGCGCGAACTGCCGCTGGGCCGTGCCCAGGCCAGATAGTTTGGCTGAATGCCATACGTGGGCTGGCGCCGTAGAGCTGATTGGCGGATGTTGAAAAAGCTCCGGCAGCTACAGTTCCCTGCTGCTGGTACCCATGCCATTGATCTTCGACGCCACCCGTTACCTCAAAGCCGTAGCTAAGCGAGCCGCCGCTCGGTGAGCTAAGATACATATCGACATCTCCAATTTGTGCGATGTAGTAGTCGCCGTCTCCGCTACAGTAGACAGCGGGCTGGTCTAGATAAATTGATGTAACTCGGAAGGGCGTAGTTGCTGTAGGCTGCGTAGTTGTTGGCGCGTAGCTTTGTGAAGTTGATGGTTTTGTTGTAGTTGATGGCTTTGTCGTCTGATTTGTTGAGGGGCTAGCTTCTTGTGTGGCTGAGGTTGTAGGTTGCTTTTCAAGATTCTCCGATGCTGTGGCGGTTGAGGTTTTATTGGCATCTTCTTTTGCTAAAGATTTTGTGGCGGTGGTTTTAGCTTGCTGGGCTGGTTTTTGCACAATGAAGAAGCCTGTTACTGCAAAGGCTGTGGCTAATATCAGTGCGCCTGCGATAAGGTGTCGCCTACTGATATTTTTTAGAAGTGATTTTAGAGTAATTTTCTTCGCCATTACATTTACTTGAGCATAAGCTATGCTTAAGTGAATTATAGCATCATTTTATATCTATATAACAAAAACTCCCCCGTAAGGAGGAGTATTTGCTGGCAGGCCAAGGGCCTAACGCTTTGAGTACTGTTCGCGCTTACGAGCAGAGCGAAGACCATATTTCTTGCGCTCTTTCTCGCGTGGATCGCGACGAAGTAACTCTGCCTTTTTAAGTGGAGCACGGAGGTCTGGCGCGCCAACGATGATTGCCTTAGCAATCGCCATCTTAATTGCGTCAACCTGACCACTTAGGCCACCACCACGTACGAGTACGCTAACATCAAACTCAGTTTGCTTGCCAGCGACAGCGAGTGGGTCGGTGATCTCTGCGAGAAGGGTTTTGTTGTCTGAAAGGTATTCAGCAGCAGTCTTACCGTTGATGGTAATAACACCCTTGCCCTTGATGAGACGCGCGCGAGCGGTTGCGCTCTTGCGACGACCTAGACCGTAGTCGTATTTCTTCTCAGTCGGCATATTACTTTACCTCAACTTTCTCTGGTTTTTGTGCAGCGTGATCGTGTTCGCTGCCAGGGAAAATGCGGAGTCGTGCAAGACGGTCTGCAGCAAGCTTGTTCTTAGGGAGCATTCCCTTAACAGCTGCTTCGATAATCTTGCTTGAATCTTTTTCACGTAGTTCCTTAAGTTGTGCCTCTTTGAGGCCACCTGGGAAGCCACTGTGACGGTAGTACATCTTGTCGGTTTCTTTTTCACCGGTTACAACCAGCTCATCTGAGTTAACAACTACAACGTAGTCGCCACCGTCAACGTGCGGGGTGTATGTTGGCTTATATTTACCGATAAGGTACTTAGCGATTGCGGTCGAAACGCGACCAAGGGTAGCGTCCTTAGCGTCAATCAGGATCCAGCGACGAGTTACGTCTGCTGGCTTTTGTGAAAAGGTTTTAAAGTCAGCCATAATTACTTCTTAGCCTCCTTCTCTTCTACTTTTGGCATCTCCTTAAGTTCGTCAACGAACTCAATGATAGCCATCTGAGCACCATCGCCAACGCGGAGACGTGTACGCTGAACGCGTACGTGACCGCTTGTGCGACCGCCAAGTTGTGGTGCAATCTGGTCAACCAGCTTGAACGCAGCAATTTGGGTGCTAAGGCCGGCAATAACTGCNCGGCGGTTAGCGAGGTCACCCTTTTTAGCTTTGGTGATTAATTTTTCAATGTACCGTACAAGCTCTTTAGCCTTAGGCAGGGTTGTCTCGATCTTTTCTTCCATCACGAGACTTGTTGCCAAGCCTTTAAGGAGCGCACGGCGTTGGTCGCGTTCACGACCGAACTTTCGTCCTTTGTATCCGTGTCGATGCATTTAGAGCTCCAATTCTGCTAGTTTATCTTTCACTTCATCAAGCGCTTTGCTACCGAAGCCCTTAAGTTCGCGGAGATCTTGTTCGCTAAGCGTTACAAGGTCGTGAACTGTGCGGATTTCGTTGTTAATCAAAGCGTTTGCGGTGCGAGCNCTAAGGCCGAGGTCTTCGATAGAAGTGTTCAGCTCATTNGCGTCGTCGCTAACTTCTGTACCAAGTGCNGGTGCTGATTCAACAGTTGTTGCGCCAGCGAGCGCTGTGTACTGGTTTACGAGGATAGCTGCCGCCTCTTCGAATGCTTCGCGAGGTGATAGGCTACCATCTGTTTCAACAGTTAGCTCTAGCTTATCGAGGTTAGTCTCTTGACCAACACGGGTTGGGTCAACCTTGAAGCGCACGCGTGATACAGGACTGAACATTGCGTCAACAGCGATCATGTCACTGTGGATGCGGTTCTTGCTTGAAGTTTCAATGTCCTGGTAGCCGCGGCCTGCTTCTACAACGAGGTCAATAACAACTGTCTTCTTAGGGTCGTCAACGGTGCAGATGACTGCATCTGGGTTAACAACTTCTACGTCAGCAGTAGTCTTGATATCAGCAGCGGTGATAACACCAGCGCCTTTTTTCTCGATGCGGAGCTCAATAGGCTCGTCGGTTTCAACCTTGAAGTTTAGACCCTTTAGGTTAAGGGTGATGTCAACGACATCTTCGTGTACGCCAGGGACGGTCGTAAATTCGTGAGTAGCGCCTTCGATACGGAAAGCAACTACTGCACCACCACGGATGCTTGAAAGGAGAACACGACGAAGGCTGTTGCCTAGTGTGTTGCCGTAGCCTGCGTGGAGTGGCTCAATCACAAATGTGCTTGAAGTAGCGTCATTGTCAACTACCTTTGCGAGCGCTGGATTGTGAATTACTTTAGACATTTATTATATCTCCTTACCCTTTTAGCGTGAGTAGTACTCAACAATTAGCTGTTCATTGATGTCTGCCTCAGCTTCATCACGCTTTGGAAGACCTGTGACTTCAATCTTCAACTTCTTGATATCGCTCTTCTGCCAGCTCAAAGGTGCTTGGACAGTGTTGCCAAAGATATCGTTAATCTGTGTAAAGTAACCTGACTTCTGACTCTTAGGGCGTACGGTGATAACATCACCTGCCTTAACGCGGATTGACGGGATGTCAACGCGGCGGCCATTGAGTTCGAAGTGGCCGTGGCTTACGAGCTGACGAGCAGCGCGGCGGCTAGTTGCGAAACCAGCACGGTATACAGTGTTGTCGAGGCGAAGCTCGAGGAGCTGGAGTAGGTTTTCACCTGATAGACCTGGCTTGCGAGTAGCTTCGTTCATAAGCTTAGCGAACTGCTTTTCAAGGAGGCCGTACATGCGGCGAACCTTCTGCTTTTCGCGGAGCTGTGTAGCGTACATACTCTGCTTGCCACGGCGGCCGTTAGCGTGCTCACCTGGAATACCACTCTTGCGAGCCATAATCTTGACTGCTTTTGGATGCAGGGCAACACCTTCGCGGCGGCTCTGCTTCACAATTGGGGAAGTATCACGTGCCATGCTTAAGCCCTCCGTGCCTTACGTGGACGAACGCCACCGTGAGGTACGCCAGTCACATCTTTAATACTATTAACGGCAATATCGAAATTGCTCATTGCGCGAATTGCTGCGTCGCGACCAAGGCCAACACCCTTAACGAATACGTCAACGGTCTTGAGGCCGTAGCCAGACTTAGCGATTTCTGCTGCTTTTTCGGCTGCGATTTGGGCTGCGTATGCAGTACCCTTCTTGCTACCGCGGAAACCGCACGCACCAGCACTGCTGCTAGCGAGTACGTTACCCTTAGTGTCGGCGAACGTAATAATCGTGTTATTGAACGTTGCCTGGATGTGCAGCTGACCAGCAGGGACTGATCGGCGCTGCTTCTTCTTGCTTGAAGTAGATTTTGCTTCTGCCATACTAGTCCTTTCCTAGGTCTTACTTGCTGCTTTAGGTTGTGCGCCACCGACTGCAACTGCTTTACCCTTGCGAGTTCGTGCATTCGTACGAGTACGCTGGCCACGAGTTGGCAGACCTGCCTTGTGGCGGAGGCCACGGTAGGCATTGATGTCCTTTAGACGCTTAATATTGTTAGCCACCAGGCGCCCGAGATCGCCTTCAGTAACATAATCGTTGTCGATGATGTCACGAAGTTTCTGCTCTTCAGCCTCGGTGAGATCTTTCACCCGAGTGGTCGGCTCAATTTTAGCCGCCGCAAGGATGTCTCGAGAGTGCTTTGGCCCAATACCATAAATGTAGGTAAGAGCGATCTGCACTTGCTTTTCTGCGGGAATAACAATCCCAGAGATTCGAGCCATGCTTAACCCTGCCTTTGCTTGTTCTTAGGTTTTTTCTTGTTGATGACACGGAGGCGCCCTTTACGGCGGACCAGCTGGTCATCTGGGCTGATCTTTTTGACACTCGCACGAACTTTCATGAGCGTAAAAACTCCTTCAGGAAAAACCTGCATTAGTGAGTATTATCGGTGATATCGAGCCGACAATACTGCGTTATTAATCTCGTGCGCGGAAGACGATTCTACCCTTCGTAAGATCGTATGGGGTTAACTCAACTTCCACGGTATCGCCTGGTACTAAGCGGATGTAATGCTTGCGCATCTTGCCGCTAATGTGAGCGATAATACTTAGGCCATTCTCCAGTTCTACCTTAAACTGAGTATTAGGCAGTGCTTCCACTACCTTACCTTTTAGTTTAATGACTTCCTTTTGACTCGCCATAGATATACAATCCTGTATTATAGTTGAAAATGCTCGTAAAGTAAAGAGGTGTGGGACACTTTTCTTAGTGCCCCTTCTAGCTATCTTTCAGTATAGCATTCCTCTTTGCCTTGTCAATGAATGCCCTACTTATTTGTAGTCGTCGTACGTAACCATCAGTGCGCGGGAGTTGATCTGGCGCAATGTTTCAAGACCTACCTGCACAACGATCAAGAGTCCGGTACCACCGATAGAGATGTTTGCCATATTCAGGCCGAGCTGTGCAAAGATGTAATCTGCCGCGAATGGCATGATGGCGATAAGGCCGAGTGAGAGTGAGCCGAAGAATACGAGACGGTTTACCATGCGCGTGAGGTACTTCTCGGTTTGTGCGCCTGGGCGTACACCTTCAATGAACCCGCCTTGCTTTTGGAGGTTTTCAGAGATTTCGTTTGCGTTGAACACAATACCTGTGTAGAAGTATGTGAACGCGATGACGAGTACGAAGTACGCAACTGGGTAGATGAGGCTACTCCAGTCGGCATTAGCAAATGTTGTTGCCGATGGCGCCTGGAACCATTTGACGAGGTTTGTCGCAAGCTCGTGGTTGCCATTCGGCATTGCCTTCATTACCTGGCCAACGAATGCTGGGAGGCTTAGGAACGCCACTGCGAAGATCACTGGGATCACACCTGCAGCAATAAGCTTCACAGGCAAAATGCTCTTGATGCCGCCGTAGCTGGTATTACCACCGACACGCTTGGCATAGTTAATAGTGATGATACGTTGGGCCTCATTAATCTTGACTAGTATGTACAGTATGATAAGCCCGGCCAGTAGGATGCTCATAACGATCCAGAAGATAGTCGGATTAACGGGGAGGTTGAACCACCCGAAGACACTGAGGGAGCCTGAGCTTGTGTCGAAGAGTGAGCTAATAAGTGTGCCGAACATGTTTGGAATCTGGCTGATAATACCCGCGAAAATCAGGAGTGAAATACCGTTACCGAGGCCCTGCTCGGTGATAAGCTCACCAACCCACATCAAGAGGATTGAACCAGCGGTCATTGCTGCAACAGAGATAACCCACTCTGTCGGGGTGGTACTAACGGTGCCTGTAGTACTTGCGGCAAGCACTGACTGGCGAAGGATGTAAATAAAGGCGATCGACTGAACAATAGCGAGCGGCACGGTAATCATACGTGTCCACTGGTTAATCTTGCGGCGTCCTGATTCACCGTCTTTATGGAGCTCTTCAAGGCGAGGAATGGCCTTGGTGAGTAGCTGGGTGATAATGCTCGCGGTAATGAATGGGTTTAGACCAACCAAAATCACGCTGATTTGGGCAAGCGCACCACCGCTCATAAGATTGAGGAAACCACCGAAGTTGCTGCCACTTACGACATTATCAATGATGTTCTTTAGCTCTGTAGGATTCGCGAGCGGCACTGGAATGTGTGCCATAAAGCGATACGCAATAAGAAGCCCCAGCACGATGCCGAGACGTTTTTGCATGTCGCGATTTTTAAGTGAGCGCAGGACGATTCGCCAGTTCATTTCGGTAGATATTCCCCATTTATCAGTCGATTAATTATCATTCATTATAGCACTAGCAGTCGAGGAAAGCGACTGCTAACAGGCTTTTCCAAGAATCTACTACACTACACCAATGTATTACTGACAGTATAGCACATTTATACGAAAACACCCCGCCACCCACACTCGGGAGACGGGGTGTCTCGCCGGCGCGGGCCGCGGGGTTGACCTACGAGGTCGCGATGACCGGGTAGATGTGGCTGCCGATGGTGACAGCAGTGGGAGTGTCACCGTCCAGTTCGACCAGGCGCGGTGTCTCGTCTGTGCGCTCCGATGTGAGGTCGTTCGGGTTGTAGGACGTGAGCATGTACGTGCCCCAGTTGAACCCGAGGCGGATTCTTATACGGTACGTCGGGCTGTTGCTGCCGTCTGTCCAGTCGGTGTCCTGGGGGATGACCTGCGTCATGAGCATGTCTCGGCGGGTTGTCGCAGTCACGGGGTTCCTCTCGGTCGGTGTGTCTAGCAATTATATTATAGCATAAACACGATAAAATTACAATATATACCAAAAAAGCACCCCGGAGGGTGCTCGTTTGTTCACGTTCAGACTAGAGAACTACTTGTCAGCAGCTTCAGCTTCTTTAGCTGACTTCTGAAGTGGAGTTGGGGTCTTTTCGAAAGAACCACCAGCTTTTGTGATAGCTTCGATAACGCTCTTTGACGCGCCTTGCGTCTTGAGTGTGATCTTAGCAGTAAGTTCGCCACGGAGGATAACCTTTACCGTGTGGAATGGAGTTGAAACCAAACCTGCCTCGAAGAGCGCGAAGTTGTCAACGGCACCCTTAAGCTCGTTTAGGCGGTCAAGGTAGACAACCTGAGCTGGAGTACGAAGACTCTTGAAACCGCGACCCTTAGGTACTGCACTAACAATACCGTTCTGGCCACCCTGGAACATAGCGCGAAGCTTTTTACCAGTACGTGAGTTCTGACCTTTAGTACCACGACCAGCAGTTTTACCACCGCCAGCTGAGATACCGCGACCTACACGCTTGCGGCCTTTGTTTGCGCTAACTTGGAGTTCGTTGTACTTAGTCATACTACTTCTCCTCCTTCTTAGCTACCTTTTTCGCAGGAGCTTTCTTTTCTGCACCGATCCACTGATCGCGTGGAACGAGGCTACCAAGAGCTTCAACAGTTGCGTAGGCAATGTTTACCTTGTTGGTAGAGCCAAGGCTCTTAGAAAGCATGTTGCGGATACCCGTTACGCTCAAAACTGAACGTACAACACCACCGGCGATAATACCGGTACCAAGTGCAGCAGGCTTAATAAGCACGCGTGCACCAGAAAGCTTTACTTCAGCTTCGTGCGGGATAGTTGTGTTTACAACTGGGATAGTGATGAGGTGCTTCTTAGCAACATCGGTTGCTTTAGCGATTGCAGACTGTACATCTGCACCCTTAGCTACACCAACACCTACCTTGTTTTTGCGGTTACCAACCACTACAAGCGCCTTAAAGCGGAAGCGTCGACCACCCTTTACCACACGGGCAACGCGGTCGATGTTGATAACAACTTCTTCAAACTCTTTAGGTGCCTCAGGGGCAGCTGGTGCGCGTCGGTCATCGCGACGACCACCTCGGCCTTGCTGGCGACCACCACGTGGTGCATCAGCGCGAGGTGTGGTTTGTTCTGTCTTAGCAGCTTCTGCCATATTAGAACTCCAATCCTTCTTTACGTGCAGCGTCAGCGAGCGCCTGGAGGCGGCCAGCGTACTGGCGACCGTTGCGGTCGAAGACAACTGAGTTAATCTTTGCTTTCTTTGCCTTTTTAGCGACTTCAGCGCCAATTGCAGCACACTTTTCAGTCATGCTACCAGTAGCCTTAGTACCAACAGTTGTTGCGCTAACGATGGTGTGACCCTTGTCGTCGTCAATAACCTGCGCAGATACGTGCATGTTGCTGATAGTTACAGTGAGGCGTGGGCGCTCTGCGGTACCGTGTACCTTAGCGCGAACACGAGCCTTGCGAAGGCTACGGTTAAGTAGTTTCTGTGCAAGTGAACTAGCCATTACTTCTTACCTGCCTTTCCTGCTTTACGCAAAATTTGCTCACCAACATATGCGATACCCTTACCCTTGTATGGTTCAGGCTTCTTGAACGCACGGATTTCGGCAGCCACTTGGCCAACCTGCTGCTTGTTGATACCAGCAACGATGATAATCATCTTGTCATTAGTAAGAGTGATACCTTCTGGAGCTTTGTATTTAACCTCGTGGCTAAAACCAAGGCTCATAGTAAGTTCGTTGTTGCTTGTTGCAACGCGGAAACCAACACCCTTAACTTCGAGGCGCTTTTCGTACCCCTTAGTTACACCGATCACCATGTTGTTAACGAGGGCGCGCATAAGACCGTGCTGTGCACGAGCTTCTTTGCTTTCGTCTTTAGGTGTCACGATGAAGTTACTGCCATCTACCGCAACGGTGACGGCTGGGGTAATGAACTGTACGAGCTTGCCCTTAGGGCCTTCGACAGTAACATTCTCAGCGTCTACCGTGATTGTCACACCCGCAGGAATTTCTACAGGTAGTTTTCCGATTCGACTCAGACTCATTTGTTACCTTTCATTAATGCAAGGTAAAGTGTTTGTTTTTGTGCTTGCCTATCAAACTGATAGTTCGCGCAAAATCTCCCGACTTCACTCGCAATTTATTATCTCTGTGATTGTAGCATATCTGGGATGAAAAAGCAATAAAGTACTACTGATCATAGCGTGCTTGCTATCGTCTTCAAGCAGGTGTATTATCAAGTTAAGGAACAGGCCTCAAGGGGCCTGTTTTATTTGTTAACATAAGGAGTTTATATGAATCATATTTATTTATCAAAAAGACTGGTGGAGGTCGTGTATAAAGAAGCTAGCGACCGTGAAAATCCAACAATAGCCGAAGCAAAGATGTTATTTTGCAATCTTGACGGTAGGTATGACGATAGGACATTTAGAAAAGCGATGGCTATTGCAACCGGATGTGATTATCTTGGTATTGTAGAGCCTACACGAGGCGGCCAGCAAAGATTGAGGGTTGGATATAAGGGTGTCATTTTGTTGAGCAAAATAGGATACATAAATGAGCTTTCCGGATCTATGGGAAACGCTCATCCATTTTTAGCGACCTTCATATCTCTTCTTGCTTTGTTTGTC
>JGI24737J22298_10000566_pt1 | contig 12990 bp, 9 predicted proteins | sample KBSCornC3_FD_22298 | JGI IMG/M metagenome (IMG submission 22298) | reverse complement strand
CTCAGCAAGGTTTGGTCGTACGACGCCTACTTCCAGTACGGCCGCACGAATTACGAGCAGGTCTATCGCAACGAATTCTCGGCGGCGCGTCTTCGCAATGCTCTGAATGTCACAATCGACCAGCGTGCCGGAAGCGCGACCCTTGGTCAGCCGGTGTGCCGCTCGGTGCTCGACCAGACCGACCCGAACTGCGTGCCTTACGACATCTTCGGCACTCCGTCGGCTGCGGCCGTCAATTATCTGAACGTCTTTGGTGTGATTACCGGCCAGACTTCGGAGCAGGTGGCCGACGCGAACATCACCGGCGCGCTCGGTGAAATGGGTGTGCAGACTCCTTGGGCGGACCAGGGCGTGGGCGTGAACTTCGGTACCGAGTACCGCAAGGAAAGCCTGACCCTGAATCCGGACCAGGAATTCCAAACCGGCGATCTCACCGGCCAGGGCGCTCCGACGCTTCCGGTCAACGGCGCGTTCCGCGTGCTCGAGGTGTTCGGCGAAGTCGAAGTCCCGATCGTCCGGCACTCGTTCATTGACGAGCTGTCGGTGACGGGCGGCTATCGCAAGTCGTGGTACACAACCATGCCCGGCGCCGGCCTGACCGATCTGAACGGCGATCCGGTAGTGAGCCGCAAGTTCAGCACCGACACGTACAAGCTTGAGGCGAGGTTTGCACCGGTCAAGGACGTGCTGTTCCGTGGCGCGTACAACCGTGCGGTTCGCGCGCCGAACATCCAGGAGCTCTTTGCTCCGCAGTTCGTCGGCCTGGACGGCGCGACAGATCCGTGCGCCGGATCTACGATCACAGCGACAGACTACGGCTGTTTGGCCCAAGGTCTCGTTGTCGGCCAAAGTACACCGTCGAACCCGGCCGAACAGTATAACGGCTTCATCGGCGGCAACCCCAGCCTGAACCCGGAAAAGGCCACGACGAAGACCCTCGGTGTTGTCCTCCAGCCGCGCTTCATCCCGCGCCTGGCCGTCTCGGCGGACTGGTACGACATCAAGATCAAGAATGCGATCCAGGGCTTTGGCGCCGACGCCATTGTGAACAATTGCGTCAACAATACGACCGCGACCAGCGTCGCCGCTTCGTGCGCCCTGATCCACCGCAACCCGGCCGGGTCGCTGTGGCTGTCGCCCGACGGTTATGTTATCGACCTTCCACATAACGTCGGTAGTGTCGAGACGCGCGGTATCGACGGCAGTGTGTCGTACAGCTACCGCTTCGGCAGCTTCGGGACATTGTCCGCCGGGTTCAATGGCACATGGGTCGACAAGTACATCGTCGAGGACGGTCTGAACCCGGCCTACGATTGCGCCGGCTTCTATGGCGCGACCTGCGGCAATCCGCTGCCGAGCTGGCGCCACAAGCTGCGCCTGACCCTGCAGCTGCCGGTGGGTATCGGCATATCCGGCCAGTGGCGGTATGTCGGGAAGGTTACCCATGAAGGCTTCAGCAGCGACGAAGTGTTGAATAATCCTGGCGTGCAGCCCGGACCTACCAACACCGCGCCGCTCCTCAATGGCCACGTGAAGGCGCAGAATTACTTCGACCTAGCGTCGACCTTCACAGTGGGCGACCACTACAACTTCCGTCTGGGCGTGAACAACATCTTGGACAAGAACCCGCCGCTGTTCAGCAGCAGCTTTGGTTCGTGCGCCGCGGTGTTCTGTAACGGCAACACCTATCCGGGCGTCTACGACGTCCTCGGACGCTACATTTACGCGGCTGCGACGCTCAACTTCTAAGCGTCGACAAGAACGACAGGGCTGGGGCGGTGGCGAAAGCTGCCGCCCCTTTCTTTTGCGCCCCAATGACTTGTAATTGGCAACCCGGTTCGGCTTAGTGGCGCCCGTGAGCACCATTTCCACCTCGCCGCCGCCGATCGACGAGATCACAGCCAACGCCATCCGTCAGGCTTTGTCCGCGGCGCGCATGGGGCGTCTGGCCGAAGGCTGCCTCACCGCCGAGAAAGCGCTTGCGACCGGCGGCGAGAGGATTGCCCTCAACGCTTTGATTGGCATGCTCCGAATGGATCTTGGCGACCATGGCGCAGCGATCCGCCATCTCGAAATTGCCTACGCTGGACGTCCGCACGACATTCGGATCGCAACGAACCTCGCCACTGCGTTGACCGCGTCAGGAGACCTCGAAAAAGCCTTCAAGATCGCGTCCCGCGGGCTCGCATTTGCGGACCCGACGGCGCAGCTTGCGCGGATCAGGGGGTATGCCGCGCAGATGACGGGCCGCTATGCTGAGGCTGTCGAAACTTATGAGCATGTCGTCCGCGCAGCACCGGACGACTGGGAAAGCCTGAATAATCTCGGAAACGCGCGCCTGTTCGCGCGCGATCTCACAGGCGCTGTTGCAGACCTAGAGCGGGCCGCGGCGATGGCGCCGGACGCGGCGCCGGCGCTGATCAACCTTGCACGCGTCTATCGCGATCTCGGCCGGACTGAAGAGGCCGAGAAGCTTCTCCGCAAGATGGCGGACGATTTCCCCGACGATGTCCAGCCGCTGATCGATCTCCATGATCTTTTGAAGGTTCAGGCGCGCGAGGACCAGATTCTCGAGGTCGTCGACCGAGCGCTGGAGCGCAAACCGGACGACGTTGAGCTACTTCTCGCGCGGGCGCGGCACTTCGGCGCCGTTCATGAAATGGACAAGGCGGAGTTCGACTTTCGCAGGGCACTCGCGCTCGATCCGGCCAATAGCGATGGATTCGTCGGGCTCACCACCGTGTACGAACATAGCCGAGCCGGGAAGCTGCAGGAGCTCGCCGAGGAAGCGGAGAAGCAGGGCGTCGAGCGCAATGCTTTGAACCTCGTTCGTGCATTCGCGCATCGGCGTGCGCGACGGTTCGAAGAAGGGCTTGCCGCGATCACGCTGGTCGACGAGAACTTCGAAGGTCCGCGGCGGGAGCATGTACGCGGCCAGCTGCTCGAAGGTCTCGGCGATTACGAGGGCGCATTCGCCGCATTCGAGAGGATGAACTGGGCCCATGCGGACGAGCCTTCGCAGCCGCTGGAGCGCGCAGCTTCCCTGCGTGCGCTGCTCCGTGATCAGCTCGCGCAAACGACTGCGCAATGGTTCGGCAGCTGGAAAGCCGGACCGGTTGAATCGGAGCGCCGTGCGCCGGTCTTCCTGGTCGGTTTCCCGCGTTCAGGAACGACTCTGCTCGACACGCTCCTTATGGGCCACCCCGACACGGTGGTGATGGAGGAGCACCCGGTGGTCAATCGCCTGAAGGCGGAGCTGGGCGGTTTCGGGGCGATCGCCTCGCTCGACGAGAGCGCGATCCGCGGCGCTCAGCGGCGCTACTTCGAAATCGCCGCCGAATATGCCGATCTCGGGTCGGGATCGGTGCTGATCGACAAGTTGCCGCTGCTCCTCAATGAGGCGGCGTTTATTCATCGCATTTTCCCCAATGCGATGTTCCTGCTCGCGCTGCGTCATCCGGCAGACGTGCTCACCAGTTGCTTTGTCGCGAACTTCAATCTCAACGACGCCATGTGCAATTTCCTCCGCCTCGACACGGCGGCTGAGTTCTACGACCTAACCTTCCGCACTTGGGAAAATGCTCACGATGTGCTGCCGCTTAAAGTTCACACCGTCGTCTATGAACAGATGGTGCAGGATCCGCCGACCGTACTTCGTCCGGTTGTCGAGGCGCTCGGCCTAGAGTGGCACGAGGGGATGCTCGATCACACCAAGACGGCGGCGGAGAGGGGCCTGATCAGGACGGCCAGCTACGCGCAGGTCACGCAGCCGATCTATACGCGTTCGGTCGGCCGCTGGGAGCGTTACCGGAAGCAACTTGAGCCGGTCCTGCCCGTGCTCGCCCCATGGATTGAGAAATTCGGCTATACGATCTGAGCGATGCAAGTCGCCAACCTCATCCGCGACGCTGATCAAGCGATTGCCGGCCGCGATTACAGCCGGGCGGCATCGCTGCTCGAGCAGGCCGCGGCACAATCGCCAAGCGACATGGGCCTGTGGATGCGCGTCGCTGCGATGCGCCGCGGAACAGGTGAACTCGACCAAGCGCTAGACGCGGTTCACAAGGCGTTGGCGATCAATCCTCGCGAATTCATGGCCCTGCTCATGCGCGCCAGCCTGTTGCAAAAGCTCGGTCATCCGGAAGCCGGAGAGGCGTGGGGCCATGCCCTTGCTCAGAAGCCCGACCACAAGCTGCCGGACCAGTTCACGCCAATCGTTGTCGAAGCAGAGGAACGCTACGCCGCTTGGCAGGACGAGCAGGCAGCGAAGATGAACACCGCGATGGCCGCCGCCGAGGCCCGCGCGGACGACGACGAGCGCCGCCGCATGGACCGGTTCCGCAGTAATACGCTCCGGCGGACGAAGCCGTATCACAGCAGCCCGACCGACTTTTTCTATCCCGAGCTGACCGAGCGCGAATTCCATCCGCGCCGGCTCTTCCCATGGATCGAGCGAGTTGAAGCGGCAACGGAGAGCATCACTGCCGAACTGCGCCAGGTGATGGCGGCGGAACGGACCGAGCTGGTGCCCTATGTGCAATATGACGAGCACATCCCGATGGACCAGTGGCGCGAGTTGAACAACAATCCCGACTGGACCGCGATCCACCTGCTGCTGAGAGGCGATCGCATCGAGGCGAACGCCCGGCATTGCCCGAATACCATGGCGCTCCTCGCCGAGCTGCCGCAGCCGCAGATTGGCGGCGCATCGCCCAACGGGATGTTCTCCTTGCTTGCACCGCACACTGTGATTCCGCCGCACGTCGGCGTCAGCAATTCGCGACTGGTCTGCCACCTGCCGCTGATTGTGCCGGAGGGATGCTGGTTCAGGGTTGGCGGGGAGACCCGCTATTGGAAGACGGGCGAAGCGTTCGTGTTCGACGACACGATCGAGCATGAAGCAATGAACCCGAGCGACGAGCTGCGCGTCGTCTTCATTTTCGACGTTTGGCATCCTGACCTCAGTCCGGTCGAACAGGAGGCCGTCGCAGCATTGATCGGCAGTCGGCTGACTGGCGGTGGGGGACTGTGACCTTTCGCGGCGTCATGGCCGCGCTTGAGTCCGGCACCCGTGATCTCAGCAAATTCGACGAACTGGCCCGGGCGGCGCTCGCCGAAGGCGAGGAGGAAGCGGCACTCCGGCAGTTGATTCCAGTGGCCGAGCGCTCGCGCGAGCCATTGTTATGGCAATGGGCCGGCCTGCTGCAGCGTTCGCTAGATGAGCATGAGTCAGCGATTCAATCCTTCGCCAAGGCGGCCCAGCTGGCGCCGAACGATGCGGGAATTGCGCACGGCCAGGCGCGCGTTGCACTGGAGGCTGGGTTCGATGCCGTCGACCTTTTTCTGCGGGCACGTGCTCTTGCGCCCGGTGACGGCGCCGTTGCGCTTGGACTGGCCGCCGCCAGGAACGCGGTAGGCGAAGGGGCGCTAGCGGCCGAGGAACTCCGGACCTTGGTTGAGCGCGCCCCCGCCTGGACCGCGGGCCACGAACAGCTCGCGCAGCTGCTTTCCACCTTGGGGGAAAAGAAGCGGGCGACCGAATCGCTCGAGCATGCGCTCGCCAAATTTCCGCGCGAGCCGGCGCTTTGGCTCAGTCTGTTCCGTATCGACCTGTTGCGGGAAGACTATGTGGCTCTGCGGCGCGATATCGGCCGCGCGCAATCAGCGGGTGTGCCGCCGCCGGCACTCGCCGTCCACTGTGCCATCGCCGCGGCAGAGCTCGATCGAGAGCCCGTCCCGGATGTATTGTTCAAGGTCGCGCTGCCGGATGGGGACCGGCAACTCGCCGTCTGGCGGATCCGCCATCTGCTGCGCGTGGGCTCGATCGAGGAGGCTCTTTCTCTCGTCGACAGGGGACTTGCTTCGGATTGGGCGTGGTCGATCTGGCCTTATGCCTCGCTTGCGTGGCGGATGGCGGGCAATGACCGATCGACGTGGCTCGAAGGCGATCCGCGTATAGTTCAGGTCACCGATCTCACCCCGGCTCTCCCGCCCTTAGGTCAACTCGCGGACGTTCTGCGCTCTTTGCACATCGCCAAGGGCGAATATGTCGACCAGTCGGTCCGCGGTGGAACCCAGACCGACGGTCCCTTGCTTAGCCGGATCGATCCGACGATCAGGCAATTGCGCCGGGCGATCGTCGGTGCCGTCGAAAGCTATGTTGCGCAGCTTCCCGAACCAGACCCGCAGCACCCGCTGCTGTCGCAACGGCGCGATCGCCGAATCCGATTCTCGGGCAGCTGGTCGGTCCGCCTCCGCGGTGGCGGCCGCCACGCCAATCACGTCCATCCGCAGGGCTGGATCAGCTCGGCACTGTATATCTCACTGCCGCCGCGCGCTGCCGCCGACCAACAAGATGCCGGCTGGCTCACGTTCGGCGAGCCCCCCAGGGACCTTGGGATTAACCTTCCTCCTTGGCGCAAGGTCGAACCGAAAGCGGCATATCTCGTCCTATTCCCATCCTGGATGTGGCACGGCACCGTGCCTTTTTTCGAAGGGGAGCGGTTGACGGTCGCATTCGACGTACGTCCGCCGATCTAGGCCGACCGTCTGTCGAAGGCGCCGGGCGTGTGCGACCTCAACTCCGGATAATGATCTGCTTGACTTGGGGCAGCTCCGGTTCAGGTTGCTGCGCTATAATGCAACGAACCGCGCTGTTACGCGGCTTGGAAGGGAAGTAAAATGCGCAAGCTCTTGATCACGACTGCTGCAAGCCTGTTGGTCGGGGCCGTTCCGGCCTTCGCGCAGGGCACACAACCGGCGCAGCAGCAGCCCGCGAAGCCCGCGAAAGACCCGAACGAAATCGTCTGCGAAAAGCAGGAAGTGATTGGCAGCCGTCTTAATTTCCAGAAGATCTGCAAGACGCGTGCTGAATGGGCCGAGGANCGCCGGTCGAGCCGCATGGANCTNGAGAAGACGCAGGTTCAGCGGGATCTGTCGCACTAAACTTCCGCCGATACCCCAGTCGCGTCGGAATCGGCGCGAGGATCGCCTAATTTTGAACCTTCGTGAGCGCTGCCGCGCCGATGATGTTCATCGCCTGCAGCGCGCCGCCATGTTTTTCGATCCACCGTTCCGCTTGCTCAAGCTCGTTCACGAGCGTCTGCTCGAGAGCTAATCGGCGAGCGAGCCGCATCTCATTATTGAACTGGACCTGCGGATTCTTCGAGTAGGTCGCAAAGAGCGGTCCTTGGACGATCGCTTCGCTTTCCTCGCCGCTTATGGGCACGGACAGCTGATCGGCCGCCAACTTTAGGAAAGGACGAGGTTCGGCGAAGAATCGTTCCGCATCGAGCGAACGCGCGTTCGGCAGATCGCGAAGGGCTCTCGAAAAGGCCTGCATTTGCGCCATCCAAAGCACGGCCGCGCGCTCCGCGTCGGAAGCGCTTGTAAGATCGCCGACATGGGGTGCCAGTTGCGCTGTTACACGGCGAAGCCACTCCCGATGTCCCTCATTCCGCAAGACCGCCAGAAGGTAATCGCGCAGTTCCAGGTACAGAAAAATAGCACGTGCCTGCTCATCGAAGCTGACGAGGTCCGGCAGGATGAAGTTGACCGGCACATTTGCCTTGATCACCGTCGGCAGGTCAGCGCGATAGCGCCTCGACGCCATTGCCGTGACGACCCTCAGCCGTTCAGCATCCGGTGCTAAGGCCAGTTGCCGCAGTGCCAGGGGTTCGCGCAGTACGAGGTTCGTTGCCACCCGGTCGAGTCCCCGCGCAAGCAGCGTCGACCCGCAATGCGCGACGTGAAAGATCCACGCCGTCGGCGCCCGCGGCGGCGCCCTGCCCACCAGCGCGCTGAGGGGCATCCGCGCCGACGTGTTGCCCGCCGGAGAGATCCTTCCGTCGAGGAAAATCGATCGATGGTAGGCGGCGCGGTCCATCGGCACGAAGATTGCCGCATCGCCGTCGAACGAGTGGAGATAGTGATCGGGCGATGCGAACAGATCGTCCAGGGCAGCAGCCATCCGTCTCGCTGTAGCTCGCGGCCCGAGCATTCGCTATCCCAGCGTTCTCATGCCCAATGTCCAGCCGCCTGAGACCGGCCGCCCTTATGTTCTGCTGGAGCCTGCCGCCGAGCAGCGTCTAATTGACATCGATGCTTCGCTGATCATCGAACTGTACAAGGCCCATGGAGCCTTGCTGTTCAGGGGATTCGCCGCCGGCGTTCCCGAATTTGGCGCGTTCACAAACGCTTTTTGTCCGACCCATGTGGCCAACCAAAGCGCCGGCCGGATTCCGATCGATCACGAGCACAACATCCGTTCGGTCGATCCGGGCGTGGGCGCGTTTGCGCTTCACTCCGAATTGTCGCGCGAGCCGTGGACCCCTGACGTCGCCTTCTTCGCCTGCCTCTCCGCGCCGTCACGCGGGGGCGCGACAACGATCTGTGACGGAGTCGAATTGGTCCGCGGCATGCCGGAGGAGGTACGCAGAAGACTGACTGGAAGGCGGCTGCTGCACCTCAAGCCGACATGGCCCGACTTGCTGGAATTCTGGCTGGGCACCGCCGACCCGAGCGACGAACTCCTCGCCAATCCGCCGACCTCCTGCCCCTACCAGTTCCGCCGGATGCAGGGCAGCGTGATCCGCTATTTCTCACGCCCGGCGCTGCACCGGCCGATGTTCATCGACGAGCCGGCCTTCGCCAACTTCCTGCTCTTCGCTCGCTTCACTCGCAACCGGCGCGACTATCCACTGCTCGAGGACGGAAGTCCGGTCCCGGAGCCGTGGCTGCAGGCAATTAAGACAACAGGTGACAGGTTGAGCGCGGAGGTCGCCTGGCGGGCAGGCGACGTGCTGATGCTCGACAATACCCGCTTCATGCATGGGCGAACGGCGATCCTAGACGCCAATGAACGGCTGATCGCGAGCTTCTTCGGCTATCTCGGTTTTGCCATTCCCGATTCCGAAGAGCCGCCGAACGCGCCGTGGCGGCAGGAAAACTTCCGCCCGCCGCTCGCGCCGCACGAGCGCGGCTCAGCTGGGATGCAGGCCTAAGTTTACTCCGCCGCCTCGCGCACCTCTTCGCTGGTAGGCGTCAGCACCAGCTGACCGTCGCCTTCGTCGACCCGCACCACCGATCCGTCCGGGATCTCGCCGGCGAGGATCTTGTCGGCCAGCGGGTCCTGCAGGTACTTCTGCACTGCGCGCTTCAACGGCCTTGCGCCGTAGACCGGATCGTAGCCGACGCGTCCGAGCCATGCCCGTGCCGCATCTGTCAGTTCAAGCCGGACTTTCCGGTCCTCGAGTAGCTTCCGCAGCCGCGCGATCTGAATATCGACAATCGGGCCCATGTGCCCCGCGGAGAGGCGATGGAACAGGATGATCTCGTCGAGTCGGTTGAGGAATTCGGGCCGGAAGTGTGCGCGGACGACCTCCATCACCTGCGGCTCGACCTTCTCGGCGGGTTCATCCTCGCCGAGTGAAGCGAGGTACTGGGAACCTAGATTCGAGGTCAGGATGATGATTGTGTTGGTGAAATCGACCGTGCGGCCCTGGCCGTCAGTCAGGCGGCCGTCGTCGAGCACCTGCAAAAGCACGTTGAACACGTCGCCATGCGCTTTTTCGACCTCGTCGAACAGCACCACCTGGTAGGGCCGGCGCCGCACCGCCTCGGTCAGCACGCCGCCCTCCTCATAGCCGACATAGCCCGGAGGAGCGCCGATCAGCCGCGCAACGGCGTGCTTCTCCATGAACTCGCTCATGTCGATGCGAACCATCGCGTGCTGATCATCGAACAGGAATTCGGCAAGCGCCTTGGTCAGCTCGGTCTTGCCGACGCCGGTCGGGCCGAGGAACAGGAATGAGCCCAAGGGTCGGTTCGGGTCCTGCAGGCCGGCACGGGCGCGGCGGACCGCGGCGGAAACGGCCTTCACCGCATCTTCCTGCCCGATTACACGCGCGCCAATCGCCGCTTCCATCTGGAGCAGCTTCTCGCGCTCGCCTTCCATCATCCGCTCGACCGGAATTCCAGTCCAGCGGCTGACGACTCCCGCAATATCTTGATCGGTCACTTCCTCGCGCAGCATCGCGCCGTGCGTCGCCGCTTGCGCGTCCACCAGCTGCTTCTCCAGCTGCGGGATGCGGCCGTATTGCAGCTCACCCGCCCGGGCGAGATCGCCGTTCCGCTGCGCCTGTTCTAGCTCCAAGCGCGCCTGATCGAGCTGCTCCTTGATCTTGGCCTCGCCGGCGATTTTCTCTTTCTCGGCCTGCCAGCGCTGCGTCAGCTCGGCCGACTGCTGCTCGAGATTGGCTAGCTCCTCCTCGAGCTTGGCCAAACGGTCCTGCGACGCCCGGTCCTGCTCCTTCTTCAGCGCCTCGCGCTCGATCTTGAGCTGGATGATGCGGCGGTCAAGATTCTCGATTTCCTCCGGCTTCGACTCGACCTCCATCCGGATCCGGCTCGCCGCTTCGTCCATCAGGTCGATCGCCTTGTCGGGGAGGAAGCGGTCGGTGATGTAGCGGTTGCTGAGCGTTGCCGCCGCTACGATAGCCGCGTCGGTGATGCGGACACCATGGTGAAGCTCGTATTTCTCCTTGAGCCCGCGCAGGATCGAGATGGTGTCGGGCACGGTCGGCTCGCCCACGAACACCGGCTGAAAGCGCCGCTCAAGCGCTGCGTCCTTCTCAATGTATTTGCGATACTCATCGAGCGTAGTCGCGCCNATGCAATGCAGCTCGCCGCGGGCGAGCGCNGGCTTGAGCAGATTGCCGGCGTCCATTGCGCCTTCGGCTTTCCCGGCGCCGACGAGTGTGTGCATCTCGTCGATGAAGAGGATGATGTCGCCTTCGGCCTGTTTGACCTCATCGAGCACGCCTTTCAGCCGTTCCTCGAACTCGCCGCGATATTTGGCGCCGGCGATCATTGAGCCAAGATCGAGCCCAAGGAGGCGCTTGTCCTTGATGCCGTCAGGCACGTCGCCGTTGGCAATACGCAGCGCGAGCCCCTCGACGATCGCAGTCTTACCGACGCCCGGTTCGCCGATCAGCACCGGATTGTTCTTGGTCCGGCGCGCGAGCACCTGGACGGTGCGGCGGATTTCCTCGTCGCGGCCGATGACAGGATCGAGCTTGCCGGCCCGCGCCGCCTCGGTGAGGTCACGCGCATATTTCTTGAGCGCGTCGTAGCGGTCCTCGGAGGCCTGCGTGTCGGCAGTACGGCCGCCACGCAGCTTGTCGATCGCCGCGTTGAGGTTCTGCGGTGTCAGCCCGGCCTTGGCGAGCGCGCCGCCGACGTCGGTGTTCTTGGCCAGCGCCATCGCCAGCAGTATGCGTTCGACCGTGACGTAGCTGTCGCCTGCTTTCTTTGCGACCTGCTCGGCCTGGTCGAGGATGCGGATCGTGTCGCCGTCGAGCGCTGGCGCCTGGGTCGCGCCGCTGCCAGTGACGGCAGGCACCTTGGCGACAAGCACGTCGACCTCGCGCTTTGCGGCCTTCGCATCGCCGCCTGCCGCTCCGATCAGACCCGCGGCCATGCCCTGCTCGTCGTCGAGCAGCGCCTTCAGCAGGTGCGCGGGCGCGATACGCTGATGATGCTCGCGAACCGCAATCGTCTGCGCGGCCTGAAGAAAGCCGCGTGCGCGGTCGGTGAGCTTTTCAAAATCCATGCGAGACACCCCTCTTCAACTTGCCGGGGATATGGTGTTGCATATCGGCAACACAAGGTCATGCATTCAAGGTTTTAGCGAAGGCGGCTGGGACTGCTGCTGCGGCGGCGATGCGGGGGATGGAACCGGCGCCGTGGCGACCGCCGGTGAGGGCGGCTGTGGTTGGACCGGAAGCTGCATTCCTGGTTGCCCCTGACCGGACGCAGGCGGCGGCTGCCCGACGCTTGCGATGTCCTCCGGGTGAATGATCGGGGGGCATTCCGCCGCGACCGCCGGGTCCATGTTCCAGCGCCGGTATTTGGTGCTGTCGATGTGGAAACGAATGTAGGCGTAGAAGCCGAGGCCGGCGTTGTAAGGCGCACCATGTTCCGAATGTCCCACGCACAAGGTCTTCATCATCGCCTCGCGCGTGATCGGTTTCAGCGGGACCAGATCGACTGCCGAATAATGTTTATGCGCGCTCTCCGGAGCGCCTCCGGCGCATTGGTTGAGGCCGGGATTGCGATACCCTGACACAGGCTCAACCGGCCCCACCTCGGGCACCACATANTCGTGGATGTAGCGCAGGGTNTGGACGATGTGCGGCCACTCGGTNGTAGGCGGCACTTCGAAGGGCTGGCTCCCGCANTCCTTCCATGACGTCGCGGTGCGCAGCAGCTGCCAGGTCGGGACGACGCCCGAGACCTGAGCCGAAGCGAGATAGTCGTTGAACGACTTCACCTGCCCCGCGCGCCACGGAGCCGCGAGGTACCAGCTGCGGTAACCGGGTTCGTCCTGCCCGGCAGTGATGTAGGGCGCAGCGGGGTCCCAAACGGGGGCTTGAGTCGTCGGCATTTGTGCAAGGGGCGCCGCTCGGGCAGGCACCACGGTCTGCGCCGCTGCAGGTCCTGCAAGCAGGGCCAGCGCGAAAGAAAGCTGTCGCATCATGGCGATGATACTCTCACGGGCTAGCTTGAAAAGCGCTGAACGCCGGCCCACGTCGCATCAATGACTCAGCCCATCGACGTCGACCTGCCGCATAATCTCGGCAAGGACGAAGCGCGGCGCCGCATCGCCAACAACATCCACAAGCTCGAGCAGCACATCCCAGGTGGCGCAAAGGTGCAGTCAGGCTGGGCCGGCGACCAGCTGAACCTCCAGGTCGCGGCGCTGGGTGAGGCGATCAATGCGACCATCGACGTGATGGAGACCAAGGTGCACCTGAAGGTGCTGCTGCCCGGAATGCTCGGCATGTTCTCCGGGATGGTGCAGGCCGCGTTGCAGAAGAAGGGCGGAGCGCTGCTGGAGGATCATAGCAAGGGCTGACGGTCGGCGGCCACGCCGCTAAGCTTTCCGAAAAAGAGGAGGCGGCATGCGGCATTTTGCGGTGGTCGGTTCGG
>JGI24737J22298_10000564_pt1 | contig 12998 bp, 8 predicted proteins | sample KBSCornC3_FD_22298 | JGI IMG/M metagenome (IMG submission 22298) | reverse complement strand
TGGATCACCGTTTCGGTACAAAAATCCATCAGGTTGGTACGATCATAAAAGGTGGAGATCTTTACATCGGCAGGTAACACGCTTTTGTTGAGGTCGACAACTTTCTGGTTAATGAGCTTTAATACCTCGGCAGGGTTTTCACCTTTACGCATTACCACAATACCTTCAATAACGTCGTTGTTTTTATCCCGGCCCACCTGGCCTAAACGCGGTAAACCGCCTTCTTTAATCTCCGCGATATCGCGGGCCAGGATAGGCACGTTATTAACGTTTTTGATAATGATATTCTGGATCTCTTCGATATTATTGATTAAGCCAATACCACGCACTACATAAGCCTGGTCGTTTTTTTCGATGATATCACCTCCCACGTTAATGTTACTACGGTTAAGGGCGGTGTAAACATCAAGCGAAGTAAGACCGTATTTTTGTAATAACGAAGGGTTTACACTTACTTCATAAGTTTTTTCCTCGCCGCCAAAGCTGTTTACATCGGCTACACCAGGGATTGATTTAAACTGGCGGTCAAGCACCCAATCCTGTATGGCGGTAAGGTCATGTAAAGATTTGGTGTGGCTTTTTAAGGTGTAACGGAAAATTTCACCTGTTGGGCCGTATGGCGGTTCAACCTCGGGTTTAACACCATCGGGCAAATCAGCGTTGCCCAAGCGGCTTAATACCTGTTGGCGGGCAAAGGCATCATCAACATCATCATCAAAAATAATACGGATGTATGATAAACCAAAAGATGATGTGGTACGAAGGTTAGCCTTTTTTTGTACCGAGTTTAAAACGGTTTCCATAGGGATGGTAACCATTTTCTCCATCTCTTCGGCACTGCGGCCCGGCCATTGGGCTATAATAATGATTTGTGTATTGGTAACGTCGGGAAAAGTCTCGATAGGGGTATTGGTATAGCTCCACACACCTAATGCTACCAATACCAGTGTCATAAAAAACACAAAGTAACGGTGCCTGAGCGAGAAGTATATGATATTTTTGATGAACTTGTTCATTGTAGTCTTTGTATTTTAAAAACGTAAATGCCCGGATTTAAAACCCGTCAATTTTGGTTTACCCACCTGTTAGTTGTTGCCGGCAATGGCATCATAAAAAAGCAGCTGGTTTTTTGATATGATCTTATCACCGGCTTGCAAACCTGATGATATATAGGTGGTGTCTTCAACGGTTTTGATAACCGCTACCTGGCGCACCTTCAAATCGTCTTTACTGTTATAAACCACTACAAAGTTTTTGCTATTGTCATAAACAACGGCTTTGGCTGGTATAGCAACCGACTGCGCTTTTTCACTGTTGGCTATTACCACACTGGTGAACATCTCCGGCTTAAGCAGCATGCCATCGTTGGGCAATACGATTTTAATCTTCAATACTTTGTTGTCCGGATCAAGCACAGAACTAACGGCATCAACCTTGCCGGTAAAAACTTTATCGGGGTAGGCAATCGTAGTAACTTTGGCTGTATAACCTACTTTAACACGGCTAATGTCTGACTCAAACACGTTGGCCCAGATCCAAACATCTTTCATGTTGGATATAGTAAACATGCTGTTGTTATTATCCGGACGGATATAGCCGCCTGCTGTAATATTTTTTTCAACCACAAAACCGCTTTCAGGCGCTTTGATTACCAATGTACCGCCGGGGCTGGTATTACCACCGCCGTTGATTGCAATCTGCTCTTTTACTTTGTTGTAGGCAGCTTCGGCTTTGTTGAAATTTTCTTTAGCCTCGGTATAATCGCGCTCGCTTGAGATGCCGTTTTTGTAGAGGTATTCGGCCTGTTCAAGCTGGCGTTTGTAAATAGCAAGGTCGGATTTTGACGAGCTCAGGTCGGTATAATTACCTGCAACATCGGCACTGCGTACGATGGCGAGAGTTTGACCTTTGCTCACTTTATCGCCCAGTGAAACTTTTACATCCAACACCTGCCCGCTTGAAAAAGGGAATACTTTAACAACGGTGTTGTCATCATATGATACCTCGCCCGAAAGGGTAAGCTCATTTTTTATGGTAGCGATCCTGGCAGTATCGATTGTGATAATTTTTGCCATCGAATCACTCACAGTTACCTGTTTGTTTTCAACAGCAGGAGGTGTCTTGCCTTTGCAAGCGGCAAGTAGTAGCAAAGCTGAGATGCCGGAAAACAGCGTTTCTCTTTTCATCATAGTAAGTCTTAAAAGTTTAGTCAGGATTTTATTACAGTAGTGCCAACAGCAAAATTGAGGTCGGCAATTGCTTTTTGCAGGTTGAATTGTTGTTGCAATATTTTTAATTTGGTGTCCTTATAGGTGTCAAAAAAGTCTACAAACTCCACAAGGCTTATCTGGCGCTGCTGGAAGCTCTTGAGCATTGCGCCAAACAGTTTATCGTACTGTTCATTAAAGGCGATTTGCTGAGTTGAGAACAGCTGCACGTTTAGCTTATACTGGTTAACAGCTGCAACTACATCATTTTTAAGCTGGAATTCATTTTGTTTCAGGGTGCTCTCCTGGCTTTTGATATTGTATTGTGCCGACTTGATATTGCCCTGGTTGCGGTTAAACAACGGTATCGGAAAACCAACTTGTAAGCCATAGTAATGACGGGCATAACTGCTGTTTTGATCGTATGATACACCTAAGGTAACGTCAGGCACGGCAAGGGCTTTTTGATAAGCAAGATTATGGGTGGCCGAATTTAATTGATACTGGTTCGATAAATAATCGGGCCTGTTGGTCATGGCCTGACTAATAAGCGACTGCACATCAAGATCTACGGTTTCTACCGGCTTATCATTTATAACAGGCTGTACAAATGTGGTTTCCTTTGTTTGCAGCAATGTTTTAAGCTCTGTTTGCAGATCGTTGATCTGGCGATTATTTTCAACCATATCATTTTGCAAACCGAACAAAAGGGCTTTCAAACGGATGAGGTCCTTCATTGAGGTATTACCTACATCAAATGATTTTTGAATTGCATTAACCAGTTCAGTGGCTGATTTAATTTCGTTTTGATAAACTAATTGTTGCGCATTCAAGGAGCCCAACTGGCTAAAATCAAGCTGCAGATTATAACGAAGGTTACGCATCAAGTCATTAAAGGCGGCTTCCTGAACTTTAGCATCGTCTTCGGCTACTTTTACCTGTTTGCCGCGTTTGCCGGCAGTGGCAAACACCTGGTTTAACTGGACAAATATTTGTCCGCCTCCGTTTGAGTGGTTGAAAAATTTATTGGTGCTACCGTCATGGATATTCTGGTCGGTGCTTAACACAGGGTTGTCCCATAATTTAGCTTGTTGAATGAGCGCCTTTGAGGCATCAACATTATACTTTTGGGCAAGCAGGCTTAGGTTGTTTTCAATGAACTGTTTTTCAGCATCAGGGAAAGTGATCTTTAACGTATCTGTTTGCGCTTCGGCCTTTTGTGTTAATAAACTAAAAAATAACGGTGATATAAATAGCAGGGATTTTATAGTACGCATGTTTCCTTCTTCAATTCTACAGTACAAAAATTCGAAACGGTTATGAATTTTGTATGAAGTGAAGGAAAACTAATGGTAGAGGAACCTTGATTGGTAGGATTTAAGGATTGCCTTGGATAGAGGATGTAAAAATCTTATTAAATCAAAAAATCCTTAAATCCTATGAATCAGGGTTAGATATTGATTTCAAAATCATCCGCATCTTTTAAAAACGGTAGTGCACGGCGCACTTTTTCAACCTCATCACCTATGATACTGAAAGTGTAAAGATCTTCTTCATCGCGCTTGTAGTAAACTACCTTACCATTAGGGTCGATACAGGTAGAATCGCCGCTGTGATAAACCTCGTTACCATCATGCCCTACGCGGTTAACCGCTATTACGTACGACTGGTTTTCAACCGCTCGGGCAGGTATCAGGGTACGCCAGTGCGCAGCACGGCGCTCGGGCCAGTTAGCAACCACAATGAGCAGATCGTAAGGATTAGCTTCTATATTACGCAGCCACACCGGGAAACGAAGGTCGTAACAGATCACCGGGCAAATTTTCCAGCCGTTAAGTTCAACGAAAAGCTTTTTGGTGCCGGCAGTGTAGGTATTATGTTCCTCGCCAAGTGCAAAGAGGTGGCGTTTGTCGTAATGTTCATAACTGCCGTCAGGACGCATCCAGATTAACCGGTTGTAGTACTTGCCACCTTCTTTAATAATAATAGTCCCGGTTATCACACAATCATATTGTTTGGCTGTTTTTTCCATCCATTGCATGGTTTTGCCATTCATAGGCTCAGCCAATTCGGCAGCGTTCATAGTAAAACCCGTACTGAACATCTCGGGCAGTATGATGAGATCTGTTTTTTCGCGGATCCCTCCCGATAGCCTGAGCGTAATATTCTGAAGATTTTTATCAGTATTTTCCCAAAAAAGATAGCCTTGAAAAACAGTAATTTTTAGATTTTCCATAATATTTGGTTCATAGTTGATGGATCATGGTTCATGTCAAAAATGAATGACGATTGGTTGATCCATATTGATAAAACTTATACAATTTGGCTACGATTCTTGAACTATCGACCATGAGCCAAAATCAAACTTAAATAATTTGGCTATGGTCCATAAACTATGGACGTTTAACCAAAAATTAAACTCGAATTAACCTATCAACGGCTTTATCTAAAGTTTCTTGCCTTTTGGCGAAACAAAACCTTAATACATGGTGATCAATCCCCTTGCTGTAAAAGGCCGAAACAGGTATGGACGCTACCCCAAATTCCTTCGCCATACGGATAGAAAAGTCGGCATCTTTTTCGTCGGTAATAGCGCGGTAACTCACTGACTGAAAGTATGATCCTGAACACGGCAAAAGCTTAAAACGGGTTTGTTCAAGGCCTTTTCTAAAATAGTCGCGTTTGTCCCTGAAAAATTCGGCCAGGCCAAGATAGGTTTCTTCATTTTTTAAATGCTCGGCAATGGCATACTGAATCGGGGTGTTTACCGCAAACACCAAAAACTGATGGATTTTCCTGAACTCGTTCATCAAATAGGCAGGGGCCATGCAATAGCCCACCTTCCAGCCGGTAGCATGAAAAGGTTTGCCGAACGATGCTACGATGAAGCTGCGTTGCTGCAGATCAGGGTAGCGGGCCATGCTGTGGTGGGTTTCGCCATCATATATCAGGTGTTCATATACCTCATCGCTAAGGATCAGGATATCCTGGTTTTTCACCAGCGCACTCAGCTCATCGATATCTTCCTTATGTAAAATGGTTGCCGTTGGGTTATGAGGCGAGTTAAGGATGATCATTTTTGTTTTTTGGTTAATAAGCCGCTTAACCATGTCCCATGCAATGCGGTAATTGGGCGGCTCAAGGGCAAGCGATTTTACAACACCGCCCATCAGTTTTATGGCAGGGGCATAGCAATCAAAAGCCGGTTCAAATATGATTACCTCATCGTTGGGATGAATTACAGCGCTTATAGCCGTAAATATGGCCTGTGTACCGCCGGCAGTGATGGTGATCTCCGTTTCGGGGTTATAAACCGCGCCGTAAAGTTTTTCGGTTTTTTCGGCAATACGCTCTCTTAAAGCCATTACACCAGCCATGGGCGCGTATTGATTATGCCCCTCTTTCATAGCTTTATTTACAAGCTCAATCAGGTCGGGCGAACAGTCGTAATCAGGAAAACCCTGCGACAGATTTATTGCACCTAATTCGTTGGCCAGGGCCGACATAATGGTGAATATGGTAGTTCCGGTTTGGGGTAATTTTGAAACAACAGGTATCATCAATGGCTAAAGTAGGGAAAAATCATTATGAACGTATCCCCATAACCCGGTATTTTTGTATTTGGAAATATTTTAATTTAAAGGTTTAAACATATTGCTGTGCCACGATTTTTAGGATTAGAAGATTATTCTGATACTATATGCAGGAGATTATAGGTCTTTACCCAACATTATATGGCATCAGGGCAATCCTAAAATCCTCTAAATCATGGTTCAAGCAAAATACTATCCGTAATCTTGGCGATATCATAGCTAATCTTATTGATAAAGCCCAATTGTTCTTTCAATAAAGCATCTTCGGCCTGGGCTACAGGTTTTTGAGCTTCCGGGTTGATAGGTGGAATTTTACCTATATTAAATTCAATATTTTGAGCATGCAGTTTTTGACCGGTATCGTTCAATACGGTTATACTTTTTTTGATAAGCTTCATGGCTTCGGGGTGTGCAACCGGGATTTCCTTTTTGCTTTGTGCCGATGCTATGGTAGCGATGTATGATGAAAGGATATGGTTAAGCACCACAAATTTATGTACATCCTTTATTTTACGCTGTTTGCTTTTAGGTTCTGATGTCATGCGCTCAAATGCGGCCGAAAGGTTGGCCGATTTTACATAAACCTCTTTTCGCGCCAGTTTGTAACTGGTAATACTGATCATTTTACCCGAGATGCTTTCGGCAATGGTAACCAGGTAATTGATGTTGGCCACTAACACATCCCTAAGTGCTTCCTGGATCTGTTCAAATTCCCAGGTGGGGAATATCAGGTAACTGGCCACCAGCGCGATAGTTGAACCTATGACGGTATCCAAAATTCTTTCCTGGGCTACATTGAGCAATCCAACGCCCAGGAACTTGAACAATATAAGTACATAAGGCGTCATGAAAATTACGCTCACTACATAATTAAGGCGTTGAAAGCTGTAGGCACCCATCATAAAAATCACCAGGAAAATAAACTGCACGGTGACGTTAGGGATAAAGGTAAGTATGGCTATACCAATAACACCACCGCCAATAGTGCCTATTAAACGCTGGTAGTTACGCTGTTTTGAAAGACTGAACCCGGGCTTCAATATTACAATAATGGTAAGCAGCACCCAATAGCTATGATGGCCTAATGATACTAATTTAGCTGTGATAAAACCTACCAAACATACCAACGCTACACGCAGGGCATGTTTGAATGCGCCGGATGCCAGCGTAAAATTGTCGAAGAAAATATGCGGTGCAAAATCCTGGTGGGTAACAAAAGCCGAATACTCTACATCGCCTTTGGGCTCGTTTAATGATTCGGCTGCTTTTGAACTGTAGTACTTATAAATATTGTTGATACCCTCGCTAAGTGAACGCAGGTTTACCAATACCTTTTTTAGTACCAGATTGCTGGTTTCCTGGTTGCTTTTGCCGATGGAGTCAATTTTTATTTTTAGTTTTTCCAGCTCGATATTAAAATCAGTGAGATGGCGGCGACGGGTGTTTGATAATATAATGTAGGCTATATCATCAAGCTCATCGGCCATGTTATGGATAATACGGGCTATTTCGGTAAGTACACCAGTGTCTTTAAATTTTTCGCGAATGTGGTTGTAGTCATAGTGCGTGGCCATGATCTGCTCGTAAATATCAACCAGGTCTACAAAGGTAAGTACCAGGATCCTGCTTGGTGCCGTTGATTCGCGGGCCATGATGCGGCTTTTAAAAAGCAGTTCGCGCACAGCATCCTGGTGCTGGCTCACCTGGATTTGTTTGGAAACCAGCTTGCGGTAGTTTTCATCAATATCGGTATCCGACAAATAAAAATCGGCTTTGATGCGTAAAAAACGAGCTATATCGGTAACATTTTCGCCAAGGGCCTGCTGTGCCGCGCGGTAAGGGCGGATACCGAAAAACAACAAACTGAAGATCATATACCAAACGCCACCCGCTAAGATAGTTGCACTGTAACCCAATACCTCGGGAGCTGCCAATGCCTTATCCATCATAAAGATCATGATCAGTAACGATGAAGTGCCTACGGATGCTGCCCTGTTGCCATAAACTGTAAACATGGAAAACAAAAAAGCGAAGAAGGTGATCTCGAAGCCAAGCGTAAATACATTGAGCCGGGCAAAACCGGTAATAGCAGCAACCAAAAACAAACACAGGTTACCGGCCGCCATAGCATTACGCTTGTGCGACACCGGGCCGGGAGTATCTATAACGCAGATACACAATGCACCCAGTGAAAGTGTAAGGCCCAGATCAAACTTATCAAACTGCATTAGCAGGAGGGAGGGCAGTAAAATGCCTATACAAATGCGGATCCCATCAGAAAAATATTGACTGTAAAAGAAACTTTTTATTTCCCTGGTGTTTATAGACATGGTAGCAGTAGCTTTGTAAATAACAGAACTATTATAAGCAATTTTGTTTGTTCGGCCTGTTTTTATTAAATATAATTTATTGGCCTAAAATGACGTTTCAAATTTACATAATTTTAATTTATGCATCTGTTTTTGATAAAAATGGCATTAATTGAAGATTTGTGTTAATAAATATTTACTTTTTGATGAAATTAAATTAAAGATCAGTAAATTCACCCCCCGGAAAAGGCCAAAAGCTAAACCAATCAATTTTACCTCAATTTAATTTTTTACTATGTCGCCAACGTTAAAACTCAGCCAAAGAGAAGCAGCCTTCAATAACGAGGTTGTTACCCGATTTGAGTTATATAACAGTTTGTTTCAAACACTTCCGTTTTACCAGGTAAAGGATACAGGGATCTTATTACCGTTTTTTAGTTCGCATTGTGAGAAAGGCGCTATTACCCATGATTCGCCGACAGATATTATCGAGTCGTTTTTTGAAAAGTATGTACCGGATATCGATCATCGCGAGCAGATTAACCGCATGTTTAGGTTTATTCAGTACATTGAACGGCAGGTGGTTTTATTTGACGCCATTGAAGATTCGTCATTTAATAAAATAGGTAAGTTTGATGACAGTGGTACCCTGCAAAGCCTGTTGCAGCATGCAGCCATCAGTGATGAAAGTCGGCAGGATATCAGTGAAAAATTAAAAGATTTTTCGTTACGCCTGGTGCTTACTGCTCACCCTACGCAGTTTTATCCAGGTACGGTGCTAGGCATCATGACGGATTTAATTGAAGCTGTAAAAACCAATGATATCAATAATATTGATGTATTGCTGCAGCAATTAGGTAAAACGCCATTCTTTAATAAAACATCGCCAACGCCGGTTGATGAAGCTATCAGCCTTTCCTGGTTCCTGGAAAATATATTTTATCATGCCGTATCTGGGATCCAGTCAAAACTGGAAGAGGAGTTTGATATCGACGCCGCAAGCCGTCAGATACTGGAACTTGGTTTTTGGCCGGGTGGCGACCGTGATGGTAACCCTAACGTAACAACCCAAACCACTAAAGAAGTTGCCAGCTTTTTAAGACAGCGCCTGTTCAGGTGTTACTACCGGGATTTCAGGGTACTTAAACGCCGAATTACTTTCCGCGGTGTTGAAGGGGCCATGACTAAACTGGAAACGCTGTTTTACAAAAACGCTAATGAACAATTAACCCCGGTTGATCTTCAAGGCGAACTGCTGGAGTTGCTGCTTTCTATAAAAGAAGTTATCCTTCGGGATCACGATGGTTTGTTTGTGAATATTGTTGAGGATATGATCCAGAAGGTACGCCTTTTTGGATGTTATTTTGCAACACTTGATATCAGGCAGGACAGCCGTATTTTACGTAAGGTGTTTGAATATGGAACCCAAAATATTGACACAGGCGTAGCGGAAGGTTATTCGGAACTAAGCGAAGAAGATAAAATAAAGAGCATCACTTTTAAAGAGGCCGATTTTGTTTGCCCTAAAGAGGAAAAAGATGCTATGATCCACGATACACTGGATACCATCAGGTTGGTTAAGCAAATTCAACAGGGTAATGGTGAAAGGGCGTGCCAGCGCTTCATTATCAGTAACTGTCAGCGCGCTTCGGATATTTTGCAGTTGATTAACCTGTTTTTATGGAGCGGGTGGAAAAAAGACAGCTTAAGCATTGATTTTATGCCGCTGTTTGAAACCGTGAACGATCTGGAACATGCTGCAGGCATCATGGAACAGTTGTATACACATCCGTTTTATGCAGAACATTTAAAAAACAGGGGGAGCCAGCAAACAATCATGCTTGGTTTCTCCGACAGTACTAAAGATGGCGGTTACCTGATGGCTAACTGGTCAATATATAAAGCTAAAGTTGAGCTTACCGCGATGGCCCGCAAATACGGCATCCAGCTGGCGTTTTTTGATGGCAGGGGAGGGCCGCCTGCCCGCGGTGGTGGTAAAACACACCGTTTCTATGCATCGATGGGTAAAGAGATTGCTAACGAGCATATCCAGTTAACTATACAAGGGCAAACCGTTAGTTCGCAATATGGTTCGGTTGAAACGGCCCAATTTAATATGGAGCAGCTGATCAATGCAGGTATTATTTCAGCATTGCACCCCAACCGTAACGATCTGCTGGATAACCGTCATAAGGAACTCATTCAGCAAATGGCCGATGTAAGCTATAAGTTGTTTATTGATCTGCGTGCACATCCGCTGTTTGTTGAATACCTCGAAAAATTCAGTCCACTGAAATTATTATCAAGGATTAATATCAGCAGCCGCCCAACCAAGCGTAATGCTGGGGCCCAATTAAAACTGGAAGATCTTAGGGCTATCAGCTTTGTAACTTCATGGAGCCAGTTAAAACAAAGTATCCCCGGTTTTTATGGTGTAGGTACAGCACTTAAACAAGTTAAAGAAACCGGCGGCTGGGACGAGATCAAAGAACTTTACCAAACATCAGGCTTTTTTAAAACTATGCTGGATAACTGTATGATGTCGATGTCGAAGTCGGACTTCAGGGTTACAGCGTACCTGGAACAGGATGAAAAATTTGGCACCTTCTGGAAAATGCTTCGCGATGAGTTTATTCTTACCCGCGAAATGCTTCTTGAACTAACCGGCAGCACCGTACTGATGGAAGAATACCCGGTTGAGCGCCGTTCTATCGCTATTCGCGAAAAAATAGTGTTACCGTTGGTGATCATTCAGCATTACGCCCTGCAATGTATCAATTATGAAAAGGATACCGAGCTTAATGATGTTTATAACAAGCTGGTGATCCGTACGGTTTACGGTATTGTAAATGCCGGGCGCAATTTGGCTTAAGAGTTTATTGTTTTAATTTATATCCCCATCCACCTGTTAGCAATAGCAGGTGGATTTTTTTTGATTTAATTATATGATCATGATGGGCTGTGTCAAAAGCTTTCAAAGGTTTTTGACATTTAGTCTGAAAAGCCTCTGCCTCAAACTTTAAGAAAAAACCGTGAGCTATTATAAAGTTAAAAGCAGAATACGTAAAGCTTAAAACTAATAGGTTGATTATTCGTGTTTGTTCAATTGCTTTATATGTAATAAAAAAGACCGCATCATTTGTATATGATGCAGCCTCTTTTGTATTTAGGGGAAAGGATTTTATTTCAATTCGAGCGTTACGATTGATTTTGCAGGCAGATTTACTACCAATTTGTCACCATCTTTTTTAGCGCCGGTAAAAGCGTTAAGGTGAATTTTGTTGGCATCTTTAAATGTATTAATATCTGTTAATTTAGCCGAAGTTAATACCTGGCCGTTAACGGTTTGCCATTTTATATCGCTTAGGTTGGTCGTAATAGTAATGGTATTGTGCGGATCAAGGTTAACTAATGAGATGTGTACCTTGCCGGCCGCATCCTGTGAAGCAGATGCATTTACAGCTTCAATTTTTTTGCCGTCAACTTCGTAATCAGGTACGCTCAACTTAATGGGCAGGTATTTGGCATCCTGGTGTACTTTATACATATCAAATACATGGTAGGTAGGCGTAAGCACCATTTTTTCTTTATCAGTTAATATCAACGCCTGCAGTACGTTGATGGCTTGTGCAAGTGCAGCCATTCTAACACGGTCGCTATGGTTGTTGAATATGTTTAGCGTTGTGCCTGCTATTAAAGCATCGCGCAAGCTATTTTGTTGATACAGAACACCCCAGTTGCCGGGTTCCGGATCGGTCCAAATGCCCCATTCGTCAACAACGAGGGCCACTTTTTTATCCGGGTCATATTTATCCATAATGGCCGAATGTTTGGTAACCAGCTCCTCCATTTTAAGGCAGTTTACCATAGTGCTAAAGTATTCTTTCTCGTCAAAGTTAGTTGCCGAACCTTTTTTGCCCCAATTACCTGTTGGTATGGTATAATAATGCAACGATAAACCTGCCATCATACCGCTCGGAATGTTTTTCATGCACACCTCCGTCCAGCGGTAATCATCTGCATTCGGTCCGCTGGCTATTTTATTTAATTTGGCGCCGGGGTAATCTTTAGCGAATGAGGCATATCGTTTAAAAAGGTCGGAGTAATATTCAGGTGTCATATTGCCGCCACAACCCCAGCTTTCGTTACCTACGCCCCAAAATGTTACTTTATAAGGAGCTGGATGCCCATTCTTTTTGCGTTCCTGTACTACCGTACTGCTGCTGTTTGAATTAAGATATTCTATCCATTTCGACATTTCGTCAACCGTGCCGCTGCCAACGTTACCGGCAATATAAGGCTCACAACCCAGTAAATCACAAAGTTCCAAAAACTCATGCGTGCCAAAGCTATTATCTTCGGTAACACCGCCCCAATTGGTATTTACCATGCGTGGGCGTGCGGTAGCCGGACCAATACCATCGCGCCAGTGATATTCGTCGGCAAAGCAGCCGCCGGGCCAGCGCAGGTTAGGAATCTTTATCTTTTTGAGGGCATCAACAATATCAAGCCTGATGCGGTCCTGTTTTTTTACAGGAAGATTTTTATCAACCCAAAAGCCTCCATAAATGCCACGGCCAAGGTGTTCGGCAAACTGGCCGTAAATATGCTTGCTAATGGTTGTTTTTGATTCGGTACTGATATTAAGTGTACCTGTTTGCCCGAAGGATGCCGAGCTCAATAAGGACAAAGCGATAACGCCGAGGTGTAAAAACGGGTTCTTTTTCATTGAAACTTAGGATTTAACTAATTGTGCAGTAAAGAAAAGAAAAATTTTGAGAATAAGTGTTGAAATAACAATAAAAAAGAACCGTGATTAATAGGATTGGAGGATTTTCTTGAATTATAAGCAGGCTGGAAACGAAGCCAGCGGTTAACCTGCAAGATTC
>JGI24737J22298_10000561_pt1 | contig 13026 bp, 8 predicted proteins | sample KBSCornC3_FD_22298 | JGI IMG/M metagenome (IMG submission 22298) | reverse complement strand
CCGACCATGACAGCCCCTTCCGCCTCGTCCAGCTCGCTCCGGGCGTGACAGAAGACGACGTCGCCGAAAGGACAAGCGCGCATTACACGGTCGACATCGCCGAGGCGGCATGACTGGAACAGGCAGCCCGGCGGCAGCCGTCATATACCCGGATCAGGCGGTCTGCGCGCGCGCGGCGGAGATGCAGGCCTGCAGATGTTGATGCCGGAACGGCTTTGACAGGCGGGTGATGTCGGGCGCGATCAGGTCCACCCCCTCATAACCCGATATGATCAGCAGCGCGATCTTCGGATGATCGGCACGCAGGCGCAGCGCCAGTTCCACTCCCGTCATGCCCGGCATGATATGGTCGGTGATCAGGATGTCCGGCCGGTCGCCTGATTCGATCATCGTGAGGGCATGTTCGGCGCGGTCGGTGTCGATCACCTCATAGCCCATGTCGACCAGCATCGCCCGCGTGCTGTTCCGGACAAGGTCGTTATCATCCACCAGCAGCACCTTGCCCGATCGCGCTTTGGGTTCTTCCCCGACCGCGGGCGGTTCGGCTTTCGCGACAGGGGCCTGCTCGACCGGCAGCCAGAGCCTGACGCTCGTACCCTTGCCCACAGCGCTGTCGATCTCCACCGTGCCGCCAAGCTGGGTGGCAAGGCCATGGACCATGGACAGGCCCAGTCCCGTACCGTGGCCGGAAGGCTTGGTGGTGAAAAAGGGTTCCATCGCCGCAGCCCGGACCGACGGCGTCATGCCGGTGCCGGTATCGCTGACGGTCAGGCAGACATAGGGACCAGGCGGCGCCAGAGCGGCGGGCAGGCGGCTCTTCCGGGCCTCCGCCTTTATGCTGAAGGCGCCGCCATCGAGCATGGCATCGCGCGCGTTGACCGCCAGATTGAGCAGCGCGACCTCAAGCTGGTGGGCATCGGCGCGCACGGCGGGCAGCATCGGTTGCAGATCGAGCGACAGCGCGATCCGCGGGCCCAGCGTGCTGGCCAGCAGGGCCTGCATGCCATCGAGCAGGGTTGACAGGTCGACCGCCTTTGCGGTCAGGGGCTGGCGGCGGGCAAAGGTCAGGAGCCGCTGCACCAGCGTCTGGGCGCTTTCCGCCGCCTGCATCGCGATGGTCGCGTGCCGCTCGATCGACTCCGGGGTCCGCTTGCCTGACAGGATCAGGTCCAGCCCGCCCACGATCGGCATCAGCAGATTGTTGAAATCATGGGCGACATGGCCGGTCAACTGGCCCAGCATGTCCAGCTTCTGGACCTGGCGCAAGCTGTCCTGTGACCGCTCCAGTTCCGTGGTGCGTTCCCTGACGCGGCGTTCCAGCTGATCGTTCAGCGCTTCCAGCGATGCGAACAGCCGCCCATTTTCCAGCGCGGTGGACGCCGCGCGGGCCAGGGCCTCCAGCAGCGCGATCTCATTTTCGGTGGGCTGCGCGAATTCCGACCAATAGGCGCCCAGAGCGGCTATGGGCTCGACGCGGCCGATCGGCACCATCACCATGGACCGCACGAATGTGGTGCGATAGGCCTCCACCGGCACGCGGGGATCGTCGAATATGTCCGGGATCACCGCGGTCCGGTGATTCTCCATCGCCCAGCCCGATACGCAGCTCGCCGCGGGAAAGCGCTGGCCCGCCCAAAGCGGCTCCATCGAATCTTCCGCGATATAGTGACACTCGTCCTCGTCGCGCAGGACGACCGCAATGCCGTCCGCCCCGACCGCGCGACGCGCGAAGGCTCGCAGGACATGGGTGATGGCCTCCAGGGACCGAGCACCGGCCAGCGCTTCCATGGCTTCGGCGGCTATGCTCCATCGGGCCGCCAGCGCCTTTTGCTCCGCACCCCGTTCGCTTGCCAGTTTCCTGTCCATCGACAACCTTCTGCATCGAAACCGCGCAGCTTTCTATCATTGGACGGGGCTGATCACAAAGCGATTATGATCAACGGCTTAGCGCTCGCCTGCCACCGATGGTCATCAACCATTTCTTAACCCTGCTGCCGGGGCGGGAAGGACATGCCTCTTCCCGCCCCATCGCTGCTCTATGCGGCGCGGCTTTCGACCAGCTCCTGCACGATGGCCGGATCGGCAAGTGTACTGATGTCGCCCAGCGCCTGCGGGGACACCTCACCCTCCGCGATCTTGCGCAGGATGCGGCGCATGATCTTGCCCGACCGGGTCTTGGGCAGGCCGGGGGCGAACTGGATGACGTCGGGCGTCGCGATCGGCCCGATCTCGCTGCGCACCCATTTGACCAGCGTCTGGCGCAGCGCGTCGCTCGCTTCCTCGCCGCTGTTGAGCGTCACATAGGCGTAGATGCCCTGGCCCTTGATGTCGTGCGGAAAGCCCACGACCGCCGCCTCGGCCACCGCTTCGTGCAGCACCAGCGCGCTCTCGACCTCCGCCGTGCCCATGCGGTGCCCGGACACGTTGATGACGTCGTCCACCCGGCCCGTGATCCAATAATAGCCGTCCGCGTCGCGCCGCGCCCCGTCGCCGGTCGTATATTTGCCGGGGAAGGTCGTGAAATAGGTCTGGAAGAAGCGCTCATGATCGCCCCAGACGGTGCGCATCTGCCCCGGCCAGCTCTGCGCGATGACGAGATTGCCCTCCGTCGCGCCGTCCAGCACATGCCCCTCCGCGTCGACGATCTGCGGCACCACGCCCGGCATCGGCAGGGTTGCGGAGCCGGGCTTCAGGTCCGTCGCGCCCGGCATCGGCGCGATCATCGCCCCGCCAGTCTCGGTCTGCCACCATGTGTCGATGATCGGGCAGCGATCCTCGCCCACGACATGATGGTACCAGCGCCAGGCTTCGGGATTGATCGGCTCGCCCACCGTCCCCAGCAGGCGCAGCGACTTGCGGCTGGTGCGGGTCACGAAATCGTCACCTTCCTTCATCAACGACCGCAGCGCCGTGGGAGCGGTGAAGACGGTCTGCACCTGATGCCGGTCGATGACTTCCCAGATGCGGCTGGGCGTCGGCCAGTTCGGTACACCTTCGAACATCAGCGTCGTCGCCCCGTTCGCCATCGGTCCATAGACGATATAGCTGTGCCCCGTGACCCAGCCGATGTCCGCTGCGCACCAGTAGATGTCGCCGGGCCGATAGTCGAAGCACAGCTCGTGCGTCAGGCTGGCCCAGAGCAGATAGCCGCCCGTGCTGTGCAGCACGCCCTTGGGCTTGCCGGTGGAGCCGGAGGTATAGAGGATGAACAGCGGATCCTCCGCATTCATGGGTTCGGGCGGGCAGTCGGCCGACACCCTGGCCACCTCCTCATGCAGCCACAGGTCGCGGCTTTCCTCCATGGCGATGGCGCCGCCGGTCGCCTGGACGACGATCACCTTGCGGACGCTGGTGCACAGCGTCAGCGCGGCGTCGACATTGGCCTTGAGCGGCACCTTCCTGCCCGCGCGGCAGCCCTCGTCGGCGGTGATCACCAGCGTNGAATCGCANTCGGTNATCCGCCCCGCCAGCGCCTCGGGCGAAAAGCCGCCGAANACGACGCTGTGCACCGCGCCGATGCGGGCGCAGGCGAGCAGGGCGAAGGCCGCTTCCGGGATCATCGGCATATAGACGGTGATCCGGTCGCCCTTCTTCGCGCCCGCGGCCTTCAACACATTGGCGAAGCGGCAGACCGCCTCATGGACTTCGGCATAGGTGAAGCGGCGCGGCTGCGCGTCCGGCGAATCCGGTTCCCAGATGATCGCGGTCTGATCGCCGCGTTCGGCCAGATGCCGGTCGATGCAGTTGGCGCTGACGTTCAGCACGCCGTCGGCAAACCATTTCACGCCGAAATCGGCCTCATCGAAGCTGCTCTCATCGGCTTTGGTGGGAAAGTTCACCCAATCCAGCCGCCCGGCCTGTTCCAGCCAATAGGCATCGGCATCCTCGACCGACCGCGCATAATCGGCCGCGCGGCCCTCCCGGTCGAACAGCGCGGACGCCGCCCACTCTGCAGGAACCGGGAAATAATCGTCAGACATGCGGGCATCCTTCCTCTGCGAAATTCTCGCTTTGGAGCTCCTGGAGCGATTGCCAAGCGACCGGAGCCGATCGCTGGTCAAGAAATCGCGGAAAACCAGGAATCCAGAGCGGCGATCCGATTCAATCGGATCGAAACCCGCTCTAGAGCCAAGGCGCGACGACAGGAAGATGGGATCGTTCTGCACTCGCCACAGTTTCCACCTTTGTCGGTCGGGATTTAAGCAGGATGATGCTATTTTGCCGCTTTTCGCGCGCGCCCGCCGGGCCTAACAGGAAGGGCATATGTGGCAACTTTTCCAATTTCCGCTCTGCCCCTTTTCCCGCAAGGTCCGCCTGCTGCTCGGTGAAAAGGGGGTGGGCTACGATCTGGCGCGCGAATCCCCCTGGGAGGCGCGCGACGAGTTTCTGGACCTCAATCCGGCCGGCACGACGCCGGTGATGGTGGATCAGGAAAAGGGCGTCACCCTGATCGACAGCCAGGCGATCTGCGAATTTTTCGAGGAGACGGTGGAAAAATTCCCGCTGATCTCCGGCACGGCCGCCGGCCGGGCGGAGGTGCGGCGGCTGACCGCCTTTTTCGACCAGAATTTCTACGGCGACGTGGTCGGCCCGCTGCTGCATGAACGGATGAAGAAGCGGCTGATCGAACGCGCGCCGCCCGATGCCCGCGTCCTGCGGGAGGCGATGAAGCGGGCCAATGTCCACATGGATTATATGGACTATCTGCTCGACCACCGCGCCTGGATGGCGGGCGGCACGCTGAGCCTGGCCGACATCGCCGCCGCCGCGCATCTTTCGGTGGCCGATTATCTGGGCGGCATCGACTGGGCCGGGCATGAGACGGTGAAGCGCTGGTATGCCGGCTTCAAGTCGCGCCCGTCCTTCCGGCCCCTGCTGTCCGAACGGATGGAGGTGATCACCCCGCCGCCCCATTATGAAAAGCCGGATTTCTGAACCCGCAACGCCCCTCCCGTCAGGGGAGGGGATGATGGTCAATCCATTTCAGCGGCCAGATATACCCGGTTGCGGCCATGTTCCTTGGCCAGATAGAGCGCCCGGTCCGCGGCTTTCAGCGCGGCGCGAGGATCGTCATAGGCCAGCACATTGGCGACCCCGGCGGAAAAGCTGACGCGCTCCATCCGTTCGCCATTGGCGCGGTTGACCAGGCTGCGGGTGGACAGGTCCTGCCGCACATTGTCCACCGCCTCGCACGCCTCGGCCGCCGTCTTGCCGCGGAAGAGCATGACGAATTCCTCGCCGCCATGACGCGCGACATGGCATTGTTCGTTGCTCACCTTCGACAGCAATCCGGCCACGAACTTCAGCACCCGGTCGCCGGTGTCATGGCCATGCCTGTCGTTGATCAGCTTGAAATGATCGATGTCGCAAAAGGCGACGGCCAACGGCTGCCCTTCCTTCTGCGCCTGCGCCAGTTCCTCGCGCAGCGTCCCTTCAAAGGCGCGGCGATTGGGCAGGCCGGTCAGATGGTCATGTTCGGCGGCGCGGCGCGCGCTTTCCAGATTGGATTTCAGAAGCTGCGTCTGCTTCTGGTTGTCGCGAAGCTGGCTTTCGACCTGCCGGGTCTTTTCGACCATCGACCGGGTGAGCGCCACCAGACGGGCCAGCACCGGCTGGCTCTCCGAACCGGCCGACAGCCCCTTGACCTCTTCCTGCAGCGCGGCGCCATAATCCTTGGCCGAATTGCGCGATTCGGTCATCAGGCCGGTGAATTGCGACAGATTCTCCTCGACCCTGTCGAGCATGGAGGCAAGCGCTTCCGCCGTGACCTCGTCGGTGCGCTGTTCGGCGGCGACATTTTCGACCCAGCCATTGGTGATCTTCCCCTGTTCGGCCAGCACGGCCTTCACGGCCTTCTCCACGCCGATATGGGATCCGGTCAGATAGTCATGCGCCACGCCGAAATTCAGCGGCGTCAGGTCCAGATCATGGGCGAACAGGAAATCGCCTATGTCCTCGTACAGCTTGCGCCGCCGGATGGCTTCCCGGCTGGAAGCGCTGCCATGCCGGGCGCGCTGCGGCTCCTCCGGGACGTCCATGGCTTCGTCGTCGGTCTTGCCGGACAGGCCGCGAGCCCAGCGGGCCAGGCGATCCGTCAGACCATGTTGCGCGTTTGCGGAAGATGATGCCCCAGTCATGCTCACCAGAACGGCAGGGCGCAAACAAGGTTAAGGACGCGCCAAGCGAAAAAGCGCAAGGCGCTGACTGACCTCGATTATATGTCCGCGCCGATCAACCAGTCGCGGAAAATCCGCACCGCGCGGGTTTGCAGCGCGCGCGGCCGGCAGACGAAGAAATAGCGATAGGGGCTTTCCACCCGATGTTCCGGAAACAGCCGGACCAGCCGGGAATCCTGCGCTTCATTATAATGGCTGGCATGCATGACGGCGATGCCCAGCCCCTGTGCCGCAGCCTCCAGCATCAACTGGCCGGAATCATAATTGTCGATCGCCAGCGGCTGCAGATCGGGCAGGTGCACCGCCTCCTTCCACGCATCGAACGCCAGCGCCATGTCGCGATGCAGCAGGACCGTGTGATTGGCCAGCTCCTGCGGGGCGGTCAGCGCATTGGGCGTTTCCAGCAACGCCTTGCGGCCGATCAGATAGACTTCGTCATGGTCGAGCTCATGGGCGTAAAGCGCCGGATCAATGTCCTTCGCCAGCACGATCGCCGCGTCCAGCCCCTCGCCCAGACGGGCGACGGCATAGGGCGTGGTCTCGATGTCGATGTGAAGCTGCGGATGCCGCTGCCGCAGGGCGCCCAGATGCGGGAACAGCCGCTGCGTCGCGAACAGCGGCATGACGGCCAGTCGCAGTCGCAGCTGGTTGCCGCCGCTCTGGATATTCTCCAGCGCCTGGCTCAGCGAATCAAGCGCCGGGGCGATGTCGTCCAGCAGGCGCTGACCATCGGCGTTGATTTCCAGCGCCTGATGCTTGCGGTCGAACAGCGGCCGACCGATGAAGCGTTCCAGCGCCTGGACACGGCGGCTGAGCGCGGGGGTCGAAAGCGCAAGCTCCTCCGCCGCCGCCTTGACCGATCCAAGGCGGGCAACCTGAACAAAGGCCTCCAGGGCCGTAAGGGGCGGCAATCTACGCATAAATCGTCATGTTCATCCGGCCTGTCCGCTGCGACGCGTCATTGCTTATTCTTTAGCGGCGCGCAAACCGGCTCCAAGCATCCTCATTTCAATGAGCAGTAAAAAAGGACCTTTGACAAGATGCAAAAATTGCAACTCCTCGATTCTTTTCGCACTTGCAAAAATACCTGCCGCACTGCACATAGGAAAGGCCTTTCAGGCATCCTCTCCTAAAAACTTTCCGGGCTGGCCTTCGGGCTGGCCCTTTTTTTATTCGTGCCGGGGTTCTCCATGGCCCCTTTCCCTCCGCCCTGACGTTCCCTATCTCGTTTGCCAGCGAACAGAACGGGGAAGGCGAAGTGGCCGACGAAGAAACCGCAGGACGTAGGATACAGGTGGCCAACGCCCGGCCCGAGGACGCGGGCAGGGGCCTTGCGCGCCTTCCGCTGGCGGTGATGGCGGAACTCCACCTTGCGGAAGGCGACGTGATCGAGATCGTCGGCAAGCGTTCCACCCCCGCGCGGGTGGTGCGGCCCTACAAGGAGGATGAGGGGCTCGACGTCCTGCGCCTGGACGGGCTTCAGCGCGCCAATGCCGGTGTCGGATCGGGTGATTTCGTCGTCATCGGCAAGATCGATCCCCGGCCTGCCCAGCGCGTCGTGTTCGCGCCTGCACAAAATAATCTGCGGCTGCAGGGCAATCCGGAGGCTTTGAAGCGCGTCTTCTTCCAGCGCCCGCTGACCTCCGGCGATATCGTCGCGACGTCGGGGCAGCAACAGGTGCCGCCCGGCGACATGCCGCCCCAGTTGCGCCAGATGCTGGCCGCGCCGGCCTATGCCTTGCAGGAAATCCGCCTGGTCGTGGTGTCGACCGTGCCCAAGGGCATCGTCCATATCGACGCCGACACGGAGGTGGAGCTGCGCGCCGAATATGAGGAACCGCGCGAATCGCGGCGCGCCGACGTCACCTATGACGATGTCGGCGGCATGGCCGAGGCGATCGACCAGCTGCGCGAGATGGTGGAGCTGCCGCTGCGCTATCCCGAACTGTTCGAGCGACTGGGCGTCGATCCGCCCAAGGGCGTGCTGCTCCATGGTCCGCCGGGCACTGGCAAGACGCGCCTTGCCCGCGCCGTCGCCAATGAATCGGAGGCTGAATTCTTCCTGATCAACGGGCCGGAGATCATGGGTTCGGCCTATGGCGAGTCCGAAAAGCAGCTTCGCGAGATTTTCGAGGCGGCCGCCAAGTCGGCGCCGTCGATCCTGTTCATCGACGAGATCGATTCCATCGCGCCCAAGCGCGGCAGTGTGACCGGGGAAACGGAAAAGCGCCTCGTCGCCCAGTTGCTGACCTTGATGGACGGGCTGGAACCGCGCACCAATCTGGTCGTCATCGCCGCCACCAACCGGCCCGAAGCGATAGATGAGGCGCTGCGCCGGCCCGGCCGTTTCGACCGGGAGATCATCGTCGGCGTGCCGGACGAGCGCGGACGGCGGGAGATTCTGGGCATCCACACCCGCGGCATGCCGCTTGCCGACGGCGTCGACCTGGGCGAACTGGCGCGCATGACCTATGGCTTTGTCGGCGCGGACCTGGCGGCGCTGACCCGCGAGGCGGCGATCGAGACCGTGCGCCGCTTCATGCCCCGGCTCAATCTGGAGGAAGGCACGATCCCCCCCGACGTGCTGGAGGAACTGTCCGTCGCGCGCGACGACTTCATGGCCGCGATCAAGCGGGTCCAGCCCTCCGCCATGCGGGAGGTGATGGTGCAGGCGCCCAATATCGGCTGGGCCGACATTGGCGGCCTGGACGATGCGCAGATGCGCCTCAAGGAAGGGGTGGAGCTGCCGCTCAAGGATCCCGACGCCTTCCGCCGCATCGGCATCCGCCCGGCCAAGGGCTTCCTGCTCTACGGCCCGCCCGGCACCGGCAAGACCCTGCTGGCCAAGGCGGTGGCGCGGGAAGCGCAGGCCAATTTCATCGCCACCAAATCCTCCGACCTGCTCAGCAAATGGTATGGGGAGAGCGAACAGCAGATCGCCCGCCTCTTCGCCCGCGCGCGGCAGGTGGCGCCGACGGTCATCTTCATCGACGAACTGGACAGCCTGGTTCCCGCCCGCGGCGGCGGCCTGGGCGAACCGCAGGTGACGGAGCGGGTGGTGAACACCATCCTGGCCGAGATGGACGGGCTGGAGGAATTGCAGTCCGTCGTCGTCATCGGCGCGACCAATCGCCCGACGCTGATCGATCCGGCGTTGCTGCGGCCGGGCCGGTTCGACGAGCTGATCTATGTTCCCGTGCCCGACCAGGCAGGCCGCAAGCGCATCCTGTCCATCCACACGGGCAAGATGCCGCTTGCCGACGATGTCGACCTGGATGTGCTGGCGGAGCGCACGGAGCGGTTCACCGGGGCCGATCTGGAGGATCTGGTCCGCCGCGCCGGCCTGGTCGCCTTGCGCCAGTCCCTGTCGGTCGACCGGGTCACCCAGGCGCATTTCGAGGCCGCGCTGGAGGACACCCGCGCCTCCGTCACGCCCGAAATGGAACGCGAATATGAGCAGATCCAGGCGACGCTGAAGCAGAGCGTGATGCAGATCGATCCCATCGGCTTCGTATCGCCCGGCATGTTGCGGACGCGAACCAGGGATTGAGAGGTGCAATATGTTCCCGCGACGGCCGGTCCGGGAACATATTGTCGCGCCAGGTCAGGTCATGTTTTTCGCCCGGCGGCCTGCCTTACCCTCTGGCCTATTTGTCTTTCCCCGGCGAAGGCGCTTGCATGGCCGTGCGATTTTTGCGAGTCGGACAGGCAAGGCAGACAGGCGAGAATGAATGGCCTCCATCCCTTTGAAGAAAAAGAACCGGGGCGTTTCCGGAAAACCATCCTCCACCTTCCTGGGTCAATGGGGCATGTTCCTCCGGCAGTTCATCAAGCATCCCGGCATGATCGGATCGGTCATCCCGTCTTCGCGGATGCTGGTCGACAGCATGCTGGAGGGCGTGGACTGGCAACGGACACGGCTGTTCGTGGAATATGGTCCGGGCGTCGGGACGTTCACGCGTCCCATTCTCGACCGGCTGCATCCGGACGCGACCCTGCTGGCGATCGACCTCAACCTCGACTTCGTCGCCTATCTGGAGGCGGAGATCGACGATCCCCGGCTGCGCATCGTCCATGGCTCGGCCGCTGACGTCCGTCGCTTCATCAAGGAGGCGGGCTATGCCCAGGCGGACTATGTCCTGTCCGGCATTCCCTTCTCTACCCTGCCCGAAGGCGTGGGGGAGGCGATCTGCGCCGAAACCCGATCGGTGCTGAAAACCGGCGGGGCTTTTCTGGTCTATCAATATTCCGGCTATATGCGGCGGCTGCTGTCGCCGCTGTTCGATGAGACCGTCGACCGGGTGGAGTGGCGCAACATTCCGCCTTGCCGGATGTTCACGGCGGTGAAGCGCGAAATCCTGGCGCAGGTGGCCTGACTTCCCTGTCATCCTGTTGAATCTGCATCGGGATTTTTATCGTCCGGCAGGTTTGATCCCCTATTTGGGGTATGCGCCTCGCGGAGTTGATCACTAAGCGCCGGCACAGGCAGACCTTCTGCCTCCGGCGGCCGGGTCATATTGCGACCCGTGGCCCGGTTGCCGGCTATGCGCGCCCGATTGTTGTCGCATCGTCACAGCACAGGTTCCTCCCCTCACGTGATGAAGCGCTCTCCGCTTTGCGTGCAACGATGGTTTCGCTTCGACCGGCTTTCATGATAAGGCCCGGCGCATAACACGGCGAGATAGTTCATGAACGACCTGACCCAGACCCCCGAAATGCTGATCGCGACGATGGGCGCCCGCGCCCGCGCGGCGGCGGCTCAGCTTTCCACCGCGAGCGACGCGCAGAAGATCGACGCGCTGCGCCGCGCTGCGCAGGCCCTGCGGGACCAGGCGCCGCAGATCATCGCCGCCAATGCCCGCGACATGGAAAATGCCGCTGCCAACGGCCTGTCGCCCGCCATGCTCGACCGGCTGAAACTGGACGAGGATCGCGTCCTTGCGACCGCGGCCGGCGTTGAACAGGTGGCGACGCTGGACAATCCGCTCGGCAGCGTGATCGACAGGCAGGTTCGCCCCAATGGCATGGAACTTTCGCGCGTCCGCGTGCCGCTGGGCGTGATCGGCATCATCTATGAAAGCCGCCCCAATGTGACCGCCGATGCCGCCGCGCTCTGCCTGCGTGCCGGCAATGCCGTGATCCTGCGCGGCGGCAGCGAGGCGAAGGAAAGCAACCGCGCCATCCACGCCGCGATGGTCGAGGGGATCGCCGCCGCCGGCCTGTCCGCCGATGCCGTGCAACTGGTCCCCACCACGGATCGCGCCGCCGTGGGCGCGCTGCTGAAAGCCGCGGAGTTCATCGACCTGATCGTCCCCCGTGGCGGCAAGAGCCTGGTCGCCCGCGTGCAGGAGGAGGCGCGCGTGCCCGTGCTCGCCCATCTCGACGGCATCAACCACAGCTATGTCGACGGCGCGGCCGATCCGGACATGGCGCAGAAGCTGGTGGTGAACGCCAAGATGCGCCGCACCGGCATTTGCGGCGCGACCGAGACGGTGCTGATCGACAGGGCCTATGCCCAGGCGCCCGCCATCGTGAAGGCGCTGCTCGACGCCAAATGTGAAGTACGCGGCGACGAAGCCGTGCAGGCGATGGACAGCCGGGTTGCGGCGGCCGCGGACGAGGATTGGGACACCGAATATCTCGACGCCATCGTCTCGGTGCGGGTGGTGGACGGGCTTGATGAGGCGCTCGCCCATATCGCCGCCCATGCCAGCCACCATACCGACGCCATCATCACGCAGGATGCCGAAAGGGCCGAGCGCTTCCTGAACGCGGTCGACAGCGCGATCGTGATGTGGAACGCCTCCACCCAGTTCGCGGACGGCGGCGAGTTCGGCTTGGGCGCGGAAATCGGCATTTCGACCGGGCGGCTCCATGCAAGGGGTCCGGTCGCGCTGGAAGGTCTCACCACCTATAAATGGCTGGTGCGCGGAACCGGCCAGACCCGGCCGTAATAAGTGTCGTGCTCCTGCGAAGGCAGGAGCCCAGTCCCGCCCTCCGTGGATTATCGGACGGCCTGAATTGATCTCCTGCCTCCGCAGAAGCACATCGCGCCAGGCTCAGCCCTTCACTGCGCCGTCGATCGCCTTCAGCGTCTCCAGCATCGGCCCGACCCACTCGATCGGCAGCATCACCGGCCCGTCCGAAGGGGCATGGTCCGGGTCATCATGCGCCTCGGCAAAGATCGCNGCGATCCCNGCCGCCACGGCGCTGCGCGCCAGNACCGGCGCAAATTCCCGCTGCCCGCCCGATGCNGAGCCCAGCCCGCCCGGCTGCTGCACCGAATGGGTCGCGTCGAACACCACCGGATAGCCCGTCTGCGCCATGACCGGCAACGCGCGCATGTCGCTGACCAGCGTGTTATAGCCAAAGCTCGCCCCCCGCTCGGTCAGCAGGATCCGTTCGTTCCCGGTCGAGGCGACCTTCTGCGCCACGGCCGCCATGTCCCAGGGCGCAAGGAACTGCCCCTTCTTCACATTGACGACGGCGCCGGTCCGCCCGGCCGCCAGCAGCAGATCGGTCTGGCGGCACAGAAAGGCGGGGATCTGGAGTATGTCCACAGCCTGCGCCGCCGCCTCCACCTGTCCGGCCTCATGCACATCGGTCAGCACGGGGCAGCCGAAAGCCGCCTTCACCTCCGCCAGGATCGCCAGCCCCGCATCGATCCCGACGCCACGCTGCCCCGACACGGATGTCCGGTTCGCCTTGTCGAAGGAGGATTTGAAGATGAACGGCACGCCCTTCTGCGCGGCGATGCCCGACAGCCGTTCCGCCATCATCATCGCGTGATCGCGGCTCTCGATCTGGCAGGGACCGGAAATCAGGACGAAGGGCAGGTCGTTGCCGACGG
>JGI24737J22298_10000558_pt1 | contig 13047 bp, 13 predicted proteins | sample KBSCornC3_FD_22298 | JGI IMG/M metagenome (IMG submission 22298) | reverse complement strand
GGGCTGTTCGACAATCCCTGGCGTTCCCTGAACGAGGAAGCGGAAAGGAGTCGTATCTTCACGCCCGGCCATCGTGCCCTGGCGCGCGAAGCAGCCGCGCGTTCGGTCGTGCTGCTGCAGAATAACGGCGTCCTGCCGCTCGATCCGGCCAAGGCGCAGACCATCGCGCTCATCGGTCCCTTCGGCGAGGACAGGGAGAATGTCTACGGCCCCTGGGCCTTTTACGGCGACAAGGGAAAGGGCGTCGACATCGCCACCGGCCTGCGCGCCGCCATGCCCGATCCCGGCCGATTGCTGATCGCCCCGGGCAGNGGCATATTGACGCCCATNGACGGCGGGGTGGCGAAGGCGGTGGAGACCGCCAGGGCCGCCGATGTCGTCATCCTCGCCATAGGGGAATCGCAGGACATGTCGGGCGAGGCGCAATCCCGCACCGCCATCGAGATTCCGGTCGTGCAGCAGGCGCTGGCCGATGCGGTGGCCGGTACGGGAAAGCCNGTCATCGTCCTNCTTCGCCACGGCCGGGCGNTGGCGCTGCATGACGGCGTCGCCAATGCGCAGGCGATCCTTGCGACCTGGTTCCTGGGGTCGGAGTCCGGCCATGCCATAGCGGACATCCTGTTCGGCAAGGAGAATCCCTCCGCCAAGCTGCCGGTCAGCTTTCCCTGGGAATCGGGGCAGGAGCCCTTTTTCTACGACCGCAAGTCGACCGGGCGCCCGGTGATCGACAATCGCACCGAATATCGATCGCGCTATGCCACGACCGACAACAGCGCGCGCTATCCCTTCGGGCACGGGCTTGGCTATAGCGAGTTCGTGCTGGAGGACCTCAAGCTTTCGGACATGGCGCTGCGCTGGGACCGGGCGATTGAGGTGACCGCCCGCCTCACCAACAAGGGGGGGCGTAAGGGCAGCGAGGTGGTGCAGCTCTACATTCGCGACCGNGTCGCCAGCCGCACCCGCCCNATCCGCGAACTGAAACGCATCGCGCGCGTGACGCTGGACCCCGGCGAGAGCAGGACGGTTCGATTCTCCCTGTCCCGCNNCGACCTGCAATTTGTCGGCGCGGGCAACCGGATNATTGCGGAGCCGGGCGCTTTCGACCTGTGGGTCGGGCAGTCGTCGANCAATGGCCTGCACGCCCAGTTCACGCTCTATGCCGCATAGCGCGCAGAGGAAAATCCTCCCCACGGATACCGTGGGGAGGATTTCACGTCGTCGTCCATATGCGCCCAGGGCGCGTTTCAGAAACGTCGATTAGCGGCAATCATTCTGTTCGATGGCGCGCCCGGCCAGCGCTCCGGCGCCCGCACCCAGGATCAGCCCGGTGGTGCTCGGCCGGTCCCAGCGCCCGCCGCGGCCGATCTCCCGGCCCAGAAGCCCGCCCAGCACGCCGCCGATCACCGTGCCGGTCGTTCCCGACGAGCAGCGGGCATAGCGCGGCCTGGCATGGTAGACGCGGGGGCCGCCGTCATAACCCTCGCGATAATAGCTGTCGCGATAATGGACGGGGGCACGGTCATAGTCGCGATAGTCGCGGTCATAGCCGCCGCGATAGCCGTCGTCCTCCCGATAGGTTTCGCTGCGATAATAGCTGCCGTCGTCGCCGTCATAGCGCTCGCTATAATGATAATTGCTCTGCGCCATCGCCGGTGAAGCGGCAATGCCGGCCAAGGCAGCACCGGCCATCGATAGTGACAGGATCATGGTCTTCAGCATGGCAACCTCGCAAAAAATTCCCGTGGCGGGATCTGACAAGGACGCTTTTGCACCCGTGCGGCTTGCGCCATGCTGAATATGGCTGTCGGCAATCGTTCAGAAACATTGCCGGAAACATCACCTCGCCGCCTTCTCCTTTCGGCCGGCCGTTTTCCGACCGCTGACAATCGCGATCGGCTCTGCTAGGGGGCCGGCCATGCTGAATCTCAGGGACATCACCGTGCGCCTCGGTGGACGCACCATCCTCGATCGCGCCAGTGCCGCGCTGCCGCCGCGCAGCCGCGTCGGGTTGATCGGCCGCAACGGCGCGGGCAAGTCGACGCTGATGAAGGTGATGATCGGCCAGCTCGACCCGGACGAGGGGACATGCGAGATGCCCCGCGACACGCGCCTTGGCTATATCGCGCAGGAGGCCCCCTCCGGCACGGCCACCCCTTTCGATACGGTGCTGGCCGCCGACAGTGAGCGCGCCGCGCTGATGGCGGAGGCGGAACATACCGAAGATCCCGACCGCCTGGGCCATATCTATGAGCGGCTGAACGCCATCGACGCCTATACCGCGCCGCGCGCGCCGCCCGCATCCTTGTCGGCCTTGGCTTTGACGAGGAGATGCAGGGGCGTCCGCTCGACAGCTATTCGGGCGGCTGGAAGATGCGCGTGGCGCTTGCCTCGCTGCTCTTCTCCAACCCCGAACTGCTCCTGCTCGACGAGCCGTCGAACCATCTCGACCTGGAAGCGACGCTGTGGCTGGAGAATTTCCTCAAAGGCTATCGCGGCACCGTGGTCGTGATCAGCCATGAGCGCGACCTGCTCAACAATGTGGTCGACTATATCCTCCATCTGGAAGGGGGAAAGATCACCCTCTATCCCGGCGGCTACGACGCATTCGAGCGCCAGCGCGCCGAACGCCTGGCCCAGCAGGAGGCTGCCCGCGCCAAGCAGCAGGCCGAGCGCGAGAAATTGCAGGATTATGTCGCCCGCAACTCCGCCCGCGCGTCGACCGCGAAACAGGCGCAGTCCCGCGCCAAGGCGCTGGCGAAGATGCAGCCCATCGCCGCCGCTATCGAAGACCCGACGCTGCATTTCGGTTTCCCCAACCCGCCCGAACTGCGCCCGCCGCTCATCACCATGGACATGGCGGCGGTGGGCTATGACGAAACGCCGGTGCTGCGCCGGGTCAACCTGCGCATCGATCCCGACGACCGGTTGGCGCTGCTGGGACGGAACGGCAATGGCAAGACCACGCTCGCCCGGCTGATCGCCGCGCAACTCAAGCCGATGGAAGGCGCGATGAACGCCTCTGCCAAGATGCAGGTCGGCTATTTCACCCAATATCAGGTGGAGGAACTGGACGTCACCGACACGCCGCTTGAACATATGAGCCGGGTGATGAAGGGGGCCACGCCTGCCGCCGTGCGTGCGCAGCTCGGCCGCTTCGGCTTTTCCGGCGAGCGCGCGACGCAGAAGGTCGGCTCCATGTCGGGCGGGGAGAGGGCGCGGCTGGCGCTGGCGCTCATCACCCGCGACGCGCCGCATCTGCTGATTCTCGATGAACCGACCAACCACCTCGACGTCGACAGTCGCGAGGCGCTGGTGCAGGCGCTGAACGACTATTCGGGCGCGGTGGTGATCGTCTCGCACGACCGCCACATGATCGAGCTGGTGGCGGATCGCCTCGTGCTGGTCGACAATGGCACGGCCCAGCCGTTCGACGGCAGCCTGGAGGATTATACCGACATCATCCTGCGCAAGGCGGATGGGAATGGGAGCGGCGGAGACGCGCCCAAGGTGGACCGCAAGGCGGAAAAGCGCAACGCCGCAGAATGGCGCGAAAGGCAGAAGACGGCGAAGAACGCCGTTGCCAAAGCGGAAAAGGAAATGGCGACGCTGGCGGCCGAGCGCAGCCGCATCGACAAGGCGCTGTTCGACCCCAAATCCGCCACCGGCGTCGAGGCGAAGATGACCATGACGCAACTGATGGTGAAGCGTTCCGAGGTCGAGAAGAAGCTGGAAGCCGCGGAAGAAGTCTGGATGGAAGCCAGCGCGGCGCTGGAGGAATTGTAGACGCCCGGTTCCGGTCGTGCTTCAGCCGCCCGGCGCTTCTTCCGTCAGTGGTCCTTCCAGCCCGTCGGCGCCGGTCCGCATCTTCGTCACGATATTCCACGTCGCGATGAACAGGGCCGCGATCACCGGCCCGATGACGATGCCGTTGAACCCGAACAGGTCGATCCCGCCCAGCGTGGTGATCAGCACCACATAATCGGGAATCCGCGTATCCCGGCCGACCAGGATCGGGCGCAGGATATTGTCGACCATGCCGATCACGAACATGCCGCAAAAGACGAGGATCAATCCCTTCACCACCGCTCCGGTCACGAAGAGATAAATGGCGACCGGCACCCAGATCAGCCCGGTTCCCACCGCGGGAATCAGCGAGAACGCACCCATCAATACGCCCCACAGCAGCGCGCCCGGCAGGCCCAGCGCCCAGAAGATGATTCCGCCGATCAGTCCCTGTACGATGGCGACGACGATGCTGCCCTTGATCGTGGCGCGGGTGACGAGGACGAACTGCGCCATCAGCGCGCGGCGATAGGCGATCCGCATCGGCGCTGCCCTGTCCACCATTGCCGACAGCCGTGGTCCGTCGCGCAGGAGGAAGAAGGTGAGGTACAGCATCACGCCCAGCGCCATCAGGAAGCTGAAAGCGCTTTGCCCGATCTGCAGCGCCTGCGTGGCGACCGTGCGGAAGCTTGACGAGATGCCGGCGCTCAGCATCTCGCGCGCGGCGGCGAAATTGGTGATGCCCAGCCGGTTGAGAAAGACCGCGGCCCAACGGGGCAGGCTGGCCTGGAACTGCGCGAACATCCGCGCGAAGTTGATCTCTCCGCTTTGCACCTTGGCGTAGAAGAGGGTCGCTTCCTGCACCAGCGCCATGGCCAGGACGATGGCGGGCACGATCACGAGCGCGATGATCAGAAGCAGCGTCAGCGCCGCCGCGCTGTTCCGGTGCCGCGGCATCATGCCGATCAGGCCCTGGTTGACCGGCGCGAACAGGATGGCGGCGATCACGCCCCACAATATGGCCGCGAAAAAGGGTTCGATCACCAGCGCGAAGGCGATCGAGACAATGAGGACGAAGCCGAGGAAGACCCCATCCTCTATTCGCGTGGCTGGCGGCTCTTTGCTGTCCATCATGCTGCTTTGGCAGAAGTCCCGATGCAAATCTATCCGCGGGTCATTCCGCCTTCGCACTGAAGGCGAAGTTGACCGACACCTTGGGGTCCAGGCCGCTGCTGCTGGCGCCATTGCCGACGTCGAAGGCGGCGCGGGCTATGGTGGCCGACCCCGAAACCTTCCGCGACTTTCCGGTGCCGGAGAGGGTGAAGCGGATGCCCTGCGGCTTGCTCACGCCCTTGAGGTTCAGCGTGCCGGAGGCGCGATAGCTGTTGGCGCCGGTCCTCTGTGCGCCCCGCGCGGTGAAGATGGCCTTGGGATGCGCCGCCACGCCGAAAAATTCGTCCCCTGCCAGCATGCCGTCCTGATAGTTGTCGCCGACGCTGGCGCTCCCCAGGTCGATTTCCACGCGGATGTCGGCGCTGTCCGGATGATCCGGATCCATCACGATCTTCGCCGTCCATTTGGAAAAGCCGCCGCTGATCGTCGCGCCGCTGTTGCCGACGGAAAAGCCGATGGTCCCGCCCGGCTGCACCGCCCAGGAAGGCGGCGGGGCAACGGGTTCCTCAACCGCTGCGGCATTGTCGGCTTCGGCCGGTGCCGCGGCGTTGGCGGTGTTGTCGGCGACCTGCGCTGTATTGGCGGGCGCCTCTTCCTCCACTGCCCCCACTGCCTCCGGCTTGGCCGGGGAGGCGGCCGCCTTGGGAGCGGGCTCCGGCAGAATGGCGCGTCCCAGGATGAACCCCAATGCGATCAGCGCGGGCAAGGCAAAGAGCAACAGCGGCGAACGCGCCGGCATCATCCGCCAGAGCAATCCGTCGCGCATCAGCACATGATGCCGCAGCGCGCCCGCGACATGCAGCGCGAACAGCGCGATGCCGAGCCAGGCGATCAACCCGTGGCCGCCCTCCGCCAGTTCATGCGTGCTCATGGGCAGGGGCAAATGGGGCAGGGGGACGATGCCGAAGATCAGGGTCGGCACCTTGACCTTCGCGGTCGACACCAGCGCCCAGCCGGTCAGCGGCGCGCCCAGCATGAACAGATAGAGGCCCGCATGCACCGCCTTGGCCAGAGCGCCCTGCCAGCCGCCCTCGACCGGGGCAGGACGCGGTTTCCAATAGCGTATGGCGATGCGGGCGAAGGTCAGCAGCAGGATCGAGATGCCGATCGACTTGTGCCATTGAAACAGTGCAAAGCCGCGGGCGCCAAGATCTTCCAGTGCCCATCCGACGGCGATCTGGAACGCCAGCAGGGCGGCGATTGCCCAATGCAGGAAAATGGCCAGCCGACTATAGCGTTGCATCAGGACTCCCATGCGCGACAAAACAGCCGGAAGCTATGCGGCGCCCGCGGCGAAGTCCATCGCCGTGACCGGAAACAATCCGTTACCGTCATGGGCCGATGATCCCCGCGCCTGTGTCATAAAGGTCGCAGTCCGATCAATTTCGACCCGGCGATTGCATCCCCGTCATCAGGGACTAAGACCAGAAAAAAACATAGGACAAGCAGGACATGGCCAAACCCGAATCCTGGCGGCTCCGCCCGGAAGCTTATCGTTTCGTCACCAGCATCGATACCCGCTTCCAGGACATCGATACCATGGGTCACATCAACAATGTGGCCATATCGGGCATTTTCGAAACGGCCCGCATNAGGTTCCACCATCATCTGGGCCGTCATCCGCAGGAACAGGGGGTGCGCTGGCTGGTCGCGAACGTGAACCTCAATTTCGTCGAGGAAGCCCATTTCCCCTATCCGTTCGAAGTGCACTGCGCGATCGGCCATATCGGTCGCACCAGCTGGACGATCAGTTCCGCCGGTTTTCAAAAAGGGGTGTGCGTCGCCACCGCCGACACCACCGTCGTCACCCATGGGTCGGAGGGACGTCGCACCATCGATGAAACCCTGCGCGAGGCCATGGAACGCAACTTCATCATCCGCCAGGATTGAAGGCCCTGCCCTTAGAGCGGGTTTCGATCTGATTGAATCGGATCGACGCTCCGGTTTCCTTGTTTTCCGCGATTTCCTGACCAGCGATCGGTTCCGATCGCTTGGAAATCGCTCTAGCGGAAACCGTCCATGCGGCGGCTCCACTGGAAGGTGATGACCGCCGCCTTGGCCGGCTGGATCATCGCCAGTGCAAGCAGGATCGCCAAGCCGGGCCATAGCGCAGCCTGCACGCCCAGTGGAATGTCCAGAACCGCGTTCACCTCTATCATCAGCGGCACGAGCAGGTGGCCCAGCAGCAAGATGACGATATAGGCAGGGAAATCGTCCGCCCGCGAGCTGTCCCATGCCTGCCCGCAATGGCGGCAGGCGCCGCTGGGCTTCAGAAAGCGCGCGAACATCCGGCCTTCGCCGCAGGCGGGGCAACGTCCCCTCAGCGCCAGCGCCAGCGCCGGCCGCAGCGGCCGTGCCGCATCGTCATGGGGTGGTCCTTCGGGCATCGCATTCCCCTATGACCAAAGCGCGCGCCACGCAACATGCCGGCGCCCGGTTAAAGCTTCCGCCCCGCGCAAAGCCTGTTAAGAAGCGCCATGCGCCTTCCGGGACCGACCGAAACCTTTGTCCTGTTCGACGACGCCCGCCCGCGGGCTCCCGCCCCTGCGCGCCTCTATCGCGATCCGGTGTCGGTGATCGTCGCCCATCAATTGGCGGAGGTGCAGCCGGCGCTCGACCGGCTGGCCGAAGCGGCGGAGGCCGGGCTGCACGCGGCCGGGTTCATCGCCTATGAAGCCGGGCTCGCTCTGGAGGACCGCCTCCGTCCGCTGGCGGAGCGGCATCGGCAGGACCAGCCGAAGACGCCGCTGATCTGGTTCGGCCTGTTCGAAGGGGTGCGCCTGATCGACCCGGCCGCCATGCCGGGCCTGTTGCCGGACCCGGCGGGCGCCAGGGTCGATCATGTCCGGCCGCTGATCGACGAGGCGGCCTATCGCGCGGCCTTTGCCCAGGTTTGTGACTATATCCGCGCCGGCGACATCTATCAGGTCAATCTGACCTTTCCCTGCGCGGCGCATTTCAAGGGCGATCCCATGGCGCTCTATGCCGCCATCCGTCCGCGCCAGCAGGCGGGCTATGGCGGCGTGCTCAGCACCGGGGAGCATAGCATCCTCTCCTTTTCCCCCGAGCTTTTCTTCACCCATGTCCGCGGCCAGTTGACGGCGCGGCCGATGAAGGGCACCGCCCCCCGCGATCCCGACCTCGCCAGCGATGCCGAACTCGTCCAATGGCTGGAGCGGGACGCCAAGCAGCGCGCCGAAAATCTGATGATCGTCGACCTGCTGCGCAATGATCTGTCCCGCGTTTCCAGCGCCGGCACGGTAACCGTGCCCGACCTGTTCAAGGTGGAGACCTATCCGACCGTCCACCAGATGGTGTCCACGGTCCGTGCCCGTCTGCTGCCCGGCCTGACGCCCGTCGATGTGTTGCGCGTCCTGTTCCCTTGCGGATCGATCACCGGCGCGCCCAAGGTCCGGGCGATGGAGATCATCGATGCGGTGGAGGCCGTCCCGCGCGGCGTCTATACCGGCTCCATGGGTTGGATCGATCCGGCGGGCGATGCCGCGTTCAATGTTGCCATTCGCACCATTTGCGTCGAAGAAGGCAGCATGGAGGGTCGTCTGGGCCTGGGATCGGGCATTGTCGCGGATTCGGACGTCGCGTCCGAATGGGCGGAATGCCTGGCCAAGGGGCGCTTCCTCGCACCAGCCTGATTCATCGGCGCGATCAGTGATCGGCATAAGGGGTTTGCAGTTTTTCCATGGCATTGGCTGACGGACGGTTCGATCTGCTTGAAACCATGGCCTTCGATCCGGTCGAGGGCATCAGATTGCTGGAACTGCATCTGGAGCGGTTGAAGACCAGCGCGGAAGCGCTCGATTTCGCCTTCGATCGTCATGACGTGCGTAACGAGCTTCAGGCCGCCACCTTCCGCCTGCGGGAGCGCAGCCGCCTTCGCCTGCTGGTGTCGCGCCGGGGCGCCATCGCCATCGAAGTGCGCGAACATCGCACCTGGCCCCAGGCGATCATGCAGGTGGCGCTGGTCCCGCGCAATGCGCCCGCCGCCGACGCGCGGCTGGCGCACAAGACGACGGACCGATCGATCTACCGCGATGCCCTGCGGCGCGGGGGAAGCTATGAGGTGGTGATGACGGATGAGGCGGGCTTCGTGACGGAGGGGTGCTTCTCCTCCGTTTTCGTCGAGCGCGGCGACAAGCTGCTGACGCCGCCCCTGTCCCGCGGCCTGCTTCCCGGCGTGCTGCGCCGCAGCCTGCTCGACATGGGCGAGGCGGTGGAAGCCGACCTGCGTCCCCGCGACCTTGAAAATGGCTTCTTCATCGGCAATGCGGCGCGCGGCATGGTGGCGGCCTCCCTGGCGCGATGAGGCGGCCGGGACTGATGCGCTGCAATCATCCGAACCGGCACCGTCCAACCCCATAATCTGCCGTTAGGGCCAGAGGAGGCCAACTGGCGGTTGCCCCTTCTTTCGTTGCGCACTAAGGAGCCTGCCGTCCGTATTATTGCGGGCCTTGGGGATTCTTCAGAAAGATTGTCACAATGAGCCAGACTTCCGCAGCCCTCGGTCGCATCCAGCCCTCCGCCACCCTGGCGATGAGCGCGCGCGTGAATGCCCTGAAAGCCGAAGGCGTGGACGTGATTGGCCTTTCCGCCGGCGAACCGGATTTCGACACGCCCGATTTCGTGAAGGAGGCCGGGATCGAGGCGATCCGCAAGAACCTGACCCGCTACACCGACGTCGACGGCACCGCCGACGTCAAGGAAGCCGTCGCCTTCAAGTTCAAGCGCGACAATGGCCTCATCTACAAGCGCAGCCAGATCAGCGTCAATTCGGGCGGCAAGCATACGCTGTTCAACGCGCTGGTCGCGACCGTGGATGTGGGCGACGAGGTCATCATTCCCGCGCCCTACTGGGTCAGCTATCCCGACATCGTGAACTTCGCCGGCGGCACGCCGGTGTTCATCGAGGCGCCGGCGCGCCAGGGGTACAAGATCACGCCCGCGCAGCTGGAAGCCGCGATCACGCCGAAGACCAAATGGGTCATGCTGAACTCGCCGTCCAACCCGTCGGGCGCGGCCTATTCGGCCGAAGAGCTGAAAGCGCTGGGCGAGGTGCTGCTGCGCCATCCGCATGTGCTGGTGATGACCGATGACATGTATGAACATGTCTGGTACGCGCCCACGCCCTTCGCCACCGTCGCGCAGGTGTGCCCCGAACTTTATGACCGTACCCTGACGGTCAACGGCTGTTCCAAGGCCTTCTCCATGACGGGCTGGCGCATCGGCTTTGCCGGCGGTCCGGAATGGATCATCAAGGCGATGGGCAAGCTCCAGTCGCAGTCGACGAGCAATCCCTGCTCGATCAGCCAGGCCGCGGCCGTGGCCGCGCTGACGGGCGACCAGGACTTTCTGGAGGAACGCAACGCCGCCTTCAAGAAGCGCCGCGACATGGTCGTCGCCATGCTGAACGATGCGCCGGGTCTTGATTGTCCGACGCCCGAAGGCGCCTTCTACGTCTATCCCGATGCCAGCGGCGTGATCGGCAAGACCACGCCCAAGGGGCAGGTCATCGACAGCGACGAAACGTTGATCGGCTATTTCCTCGATGAAGCGAAGGTCGCCGCCGTCCATGGCGCCGCTTTCGGCCTCTCTCCGGCTTTCCGCATCAGCTATGCCACGTCGGAAGAGGTGCTGCAAAAGGCCTGCACGCGTATCCAGGAAGCCTGCGCCGCCCTGAAATAAGGCACCGCATGCTCCAGGGAACAGGGGGGAGGGCGCCCTTTTGCCCTCTCTCCGTCCCATCAGCCTCATTTCGGAAACGGAAAATTTCCCCCGTGCCGTCTTGCAGATGGAGAGCGGGAGTCTATATCCCGTTGCGAACCGAAACTGGCTTCCCCCGTTACCCATCGCGTCCTGTGGCGCGTTGGTCGAAACTGCCTGGCGCAGCTTTGATCGGGGGCTAAGCCGCGCGACATTCATTGCCGTCCACGGGACGGCCAAGACGACCGAAAGGAAGAACGCCATGTTGGCCTTCTTGAAATCCGACCTGTTCCTGCGCTTTCTGGGCGGGTTCGCGATCGGTGCGATCGGCGTCTTCGTGCTCCAGCCGAACAACGCGCCGCCATTGACCGGCACTGCCATGGCAGCGTCCGCCTCGTCCGTCGATCATGCGGCGCGCTGACGGCCTGGCCCTCGCTGTTCTGGCGGCGATTGCCGTCGCTTCCCCCCTGCGCGCCGAACGCCCGGTCCTTGCGCCGGTGCCGGCGGTCGATGCCGTTCCCGGCCGCAAGCTCGAAACCGCTGTCTTCGCGGGTGGCTGCTATTGGGGCGTGGAGGGCGTCTTTTCCCATGTGAAGGGGGTTCATCTGGCCGTGTCCGGCTTCGCGGGCGGGCCGCGCGGCCGGAAGGTCGATTATGAGCAGGTGAGCCAGGGTGATACCGGCTTTGCCGAGTCCGTCCGCGTCACCTATGATCCCCGGCAGGTCAGCTACGGCACGTTGCTGCGCATTTTCTTCTCGGTCATAGCGGACCCGACCACGCTCAACTATCAGGGGCCTGACCACGGCACCCAATATCGCAGCGCGCTCTTCCCGCTCAATGCGGAGCAGGAGAAGGCGGCCAAGGCCTATCTGGTTCAGCTTGGCCAGTCCGGGCTCTGGGGCGATCCCATTGTCACCCGCATCGAACGCTTTTCCGGTTTTCAGGATGCGGACGCCTATCATCAGGATTTCCTGACCAAAAACCCCCGTCATCCCTATATCCAGCGATGGGACATGCCCAAGCTGACGGCGCTCAAGGCGCTGTTTCCCACATTCTACAGCGACCGCCCCTCTGCCTGAAAGGGAGACCCATGCGCGAAGTCCATGGCCGCAAGCTGATCTCGACGCTGCATGAAGATGGCCGTCTGATCGTCGAACTGATCGAAGAAACGCTCCCGCCGCCCAAGGGAGACGAAGTGCTGGTCCGGGTGGAAGCCGCGCCGATCAATCCCTCCGACCTGGGCCTGCTTCTCGCGTCCGCCGATGTCGAGAATGCCGACTATGCCGAGGGACGGATCGTCGCCCGCATGCCGGAGCCGGCTCGTCGCGCGCTGGCGGGACGCGTCGGCCAGCCCATGACCATCGGCAATGAAGCCGCGGGCACCGTCATCGCCGCGGGCGAGGCGCCGGAAGCGCAGGCGCTGATGGGCAAGCGGGTCGCGATGATCGGCGGCGGCATGTATGCGGAATATCGCCTGCTGGGCGCCGCAGGCTGCATGGCCTTGCCCGACGACGTCACTGCTGAGCAGGGTGCGTCGGCCTTCGTCAATCCGCTGACGGCGCTGGGCTTTGTCGAAACCATGAGGCGGGAAGGGCACAAGGCGATCGTCCACACCGCCGCTGCCTCCAATCTGGGCCAGATGCTGGTGCGCATCTGTCAGGAGGATGGCATCCCGCTGGTCAACATCGTCCGCAACGATGCGCAGGTGGCGATATTGAGAGACCTGGGCGCAGACCATGTGCTGGACAGTTCGAAGGAGGATTTCAACGCACGGCTTCAAGATGCCGTCACCGCCACCGGCGCCACCATTGTCTTCGACGCGATCGGCGGCGGCGATCTTGTCAGCCGGATTCTCCATGCCATGGAACAGGCGGCGAGCAAGGCGGCGCCCTATAGCGCTATGGCTCCGACATTCTGAAGCAGGCCTATATCTATGGTGCTCTGGACCTGTCGCCGACCATTTTGACGCGCAGCTTCGGCTTTGGCTGGAATGTTGGCGGCTGGCTGCTCTTCCCCTTCCTGCAGAAGATCGGTGGCGAATCGGCCGAACGTCTCCGCCGCCGGGTGCGCGACGGACTGACGACCACCTTCGCCAGCCACTACAAGGCCCGCATCTCGCTTGACCAGGCGCTGAGCCGGGACATGGTGCTGTGCTACAACGCCCGCCGGACAGGGGAGAAATATCTGATCGTCCCGAACGGCTGAACCGAGGAAGCGGGCGGTCTGCTGCCTCCATCGGTCCCGGATCAGGAGGCGCGATCTTATAAAAAGGTCGTCGCTGCCGCCATGGCGCCTGCGCCGGCCAGGCCGGCCAGCAGCGCCACCAGCATGTAGCGCCAGCCGCTGCCCACGCGGATCAGCCGTACCTCGGTC
>JGI24737J22298_10000556_pt1 | contig 13088 bp, 5 predicted proteins | sample KBSCornC3_FD_22298 | JGI IMG/M metagenome (IMG submission 22298) | reverse complement strand
GGCCTGTTGGCTTATGATATTACATCTTTTTTTATTCACTACTTTTTAGAGTTTACCTACGGAAAAATCACTAAGCAAGAAGCGCGTGATGCTTTCCGGACTTTTGTTAATAGTTACCGTAAAGTACGGCCCTTATCAACTGAAGAAATAGCCGCCATACCATATTTAGGTTTTGGATTTTGGGTGTTTTATTTTGGCTTTCAGTATGAAAACTTTGATGACTGGTCGAATTTGTTCTGGGGGCCTAAGTTTATGAAAGACCGCGTCGCATTGATTAAGAAATGGATGGAGACAGCTCATCTTTTATTGTCATAGCTTATTGTTAGGCATATAAAACAGAAAAAGCGGCCATGCAGCCGCTTTTTCTGTTTTATCATCATATAAGTGATATTACATATTACCAACCCGGTGTAAAACCTAAACCAAACAACGGTTTTTTAACGTCGCTGCGGTTAAAGGGAACAGCCAGATAAGGCTCTAAAATAAAAGCACCAAATACATTAATACGAAGAGAAATCCCCGCGCTCAAGGCAGGTACCCGGCCGTAAACGTTTTGTGTTGTAGTAGTGCCGTCAGAGTTTATAAAATCCTGTTGACCAATCACCGGCGGATCTTTCTGAAAATAGATATGATCTCCGGCGTTCCAGGCCAAACCTGCATCGAAGAATAAGTTAAGATCGGTAAAGAGGAATTTTGATTTTATGGCAGCCAATTTTTCGGGGCCGGTAAATGGTAAACGTACCTCAAAGTTAAACACAGCTAAACGGCTGCCTGATAATTGATCGATAGTAAAGCCGTTGGTTGTAGCTTTACCGTTGTTATAAAATGTTTGCCCTTCGTAACCCCTGATGTAGAATGGATAGCCTACAAATAAGGGATAAAGTCCCTTATCATCACCAAATCTGCCCGTTGCAAAGAACCTCGCCGCAAAGGTTACAGGGGCGGTGCGTACATATTTCCTTACATCAATAGTAGGCGAAAAGAAACGATACGTGCCAAAGTTATAACCCGCTTCCAGTCGATATCTGAAACCATTCAACGGCGCTGTTACACCAAAAAACGAATTATCGCCAATTAACGCGGTTGAAAGCGTTAGAATGGAATATGATTTTAAATTATAGAAATAGGTTGAACCGTAATTTTGATTAAGGGTTGCAGACTCCTCTTCGTTAGGGATTTTTTTCCTGTCGGAGCTGATGTAATTACCAATTCCTATTTGCTGCTTGCCATTTACTACCGCAGTATCAATAAGGTAGTAATCGCTGTAGCGGTCAACGCGGTAATAGTTGTGCGAAGCAGCCCCGCTCACCTCAAAACGGGTTGTCCTGGAAATAGGGTATGAGGTGAACACCCTGCCCGCATCCTCAAAATTGCGGATAATGTCAATGTTATCCGAGTAAACGGTTTGATTTTTACCGCCCACATTTCTTACCGGGTAAGTAGTTGTATTGAAGCCGAACTGGTAAGGGATGTGGGAAACGCCCACACCAAGGTTCCAGCGGCCAGTTTGGTTTACGTAGGTTACAGCAGCGCCTGAATCATAGATCTGCCCGTTTACCGATGCAGCGGCAAAGATTTGGTTGCGCCCCAATATATCACTGAATACGCCCTGGATCCCGCTTGAAAGACTTGTGCCATAGAAGTTACTTACACCAACACCAATGCCACTTCCTGCAAGGTAATCAAGCTTAAACTTGGAACGGAACGGAATAGCCTTAACCGAATCAGTCGGGATTTTACGATAGGCTAAAAAGTTGTTCAGGTTAGAGTTGATCAGGTCGACGCCAACAGAGCGGTTTGGCGGCAGAGTGCCTGCTGCAAAGTTAACTTCACCCGGCTGCACAACAACAGGAGTAAAGTCGGACGCTTTGGCGTTATAAATGGAATATTTTTGCGCGCGATAGTAAGAGTAAACCACGTCATCGTGATTGGAAATACTTAATGCCGGTGAATATTCAGTAATGCCCGAAATGCCGGTAAACAGGTTGGTCATTTGTTCTATCTGACCCGACGCGATAGTATAGCGGTAAAGGTTGCGAAAGCCATCACGGTTTGACAGGAAGTAGATCTGCTTGCCATCAGCCGAATATTGCGGGTTCAGATTGTTTGCGCCGTTAAAAATTTTAATGTCGGTTACTTTTCCGGTTGTTAGATCAAGCTCGGCCAGATTAAAGGGGATATCCTGCTCCAACGACTGATCATAAGTGGTCCTATCGCTCGAAAAGATGATCTTTTTACCGTCCGGTGAATAGCTTGGCTGGTAATCGGAAAACTTATCGTTGGTAAGTTGCGTGATCTTTTTAGTATCGAAGTTATAAGAGTACAGATCACTTTGCCCTTCTACCAATCCCTGGAAAACGATATCCTTGCCGTTGGGTGACCATGACAGGTTACTAAACTGGACTACCTGCTCCATCGAAATATCATCAATTACATTGCCGCTTTTCAGGTCAACTACATCGAGCCTGTTACGCCCTTTGCTAAATACACTAAAGGCGAATTTAGTCCCGTCTGGCGACCAAGCACCTGCCGATTCGATGAAGTTAAACTCATCAATATGGGTGTTGGATACCTTACTCGTGAGCTTTCGTAATATGCGCCCTGTTTTAGCATCGGCCAAATAAAGATCAATGCTGAATAAACTTTTGGCCGATAAAAAGGCGACATATTTGCCATCGGGACTAACGGATGGAGCAACCACAAGGTCACCGCCGTTTTTACTGTCAACCAGTTTGATGCCTTTTGGTGTTTGAGTGGTATCCTTTAAAAAGGGTTTATAAGTAGCCTCGATAGAGTTTTTCCAAAGTCGGGAGAGCGTCCGGTCATCATAACCAAATGTACGCCTGATGCCATATTCCAGACCAAATCTGGCCGCGTTTTTAAAGAAGGGTACTATAACCGTATCACCATAAGTTGAACCTATGAACGACCAGAATGCTTCGCCATAACGATAAGGGAAGTATTTGCTGCTTTCGGTAAGATCGCGAACAGTAGGAATATCATGGTTCAAATAGGCGTCACGCATCCACATGGCTGTATAAGTGTCCTTCTTACCTAAAGACAGGTATTCGGCCATACCCTCTATCATCCAAAGCGGAATGTTGTTTATATTTTCGTATTCGGATGAATCATGTCCCAGCAATAAACGATATTGGAAAGCGTGTACCAACTCGTGCCCGATAACGTGCCTCGTGGTTTGGTTGGTTTCCATCACCGGCATCACCACCCGGTTTTTTAGGCCTTCGGTAACACCGCCTGTACCTACGCTAATTTCACCATCAATAGCGGTTGTTTGCTGAAAATCGGGATGGTTGGCATATAATATTATTGGATTGGCATGTTTAAATGTATCCTTGAAAACCTGTTGATGCAGGGTGTACCACAGTTCACTTTCCTGGGCAAAGCGTTTTACCATACTATCATTTTTCAGGTAATAGTAAATCTCGAAGTGAGGGGTTTTATAAACGTTAAACTTAAGGTTTTTGTACCTTACCTTGTTTTGGCCAAAATATTGCGCCCTGGCATTGATGCTTATCAACAGCGGGCCAACAAAACAAATGAATATAATGGTGTGCTTTTTAACTCTATTGAAAAGTGAGTAAACTTTATTCATATATTATTTAACTAAATAGATATGGCTAATTTAACAAAATAAGGTTGCTCTTAATTAAAAAACAACCTTATTCATTTTCTCTTCATTAACAGAAAGTAAGCGCCGATAATCCTTATTTATTGCCCGGCGGTATATTTTCCGGGTTTTCCGGATTGTTTTCCTGTACAGGTGTTACGCCTGTTGTATCAATTGGGTTGCTTATGCTATCTGTTGAGGTTGTATCTTCTTCAATATGCGGCGACGGGCAATTATAAGTTTTGGTGATCTTGGTCCATGGTTTTGGGAATGGTCCGTAAGTATATCCTAACGACTGATCGGCATATACTTTTTCCATAAACCTGCCGAAGATGGGCAACGCCGTATGCGAACCTTCGCCGGTTTCGGATGTGGTAAAGTGTACTGAGCGGTCATCGGCGCCAACCCAAACTCCCGTAACGAGATCTTTGGTGATACCCATATACCAGCCATCCACATAATCAGATGATGTACCGGTTTTGCCGCCTATCTGGTTGTCTTTTTTCCAAAGGCCGTTGTATTCCCACAGCGCCTGTGAGGTTCCACCGGGTTCTTCCATTCCCCCGCGGAACATGTAGAGCATGAGCCAGGCAGTTTCTTCACTTAAAACCTTTTCGGTTTTAAGCTTAAACTCCTGTATAACATTGCCTTGCTGATCAGTGATTTTAGTGACCAGCAACGGATCCAATTTTTCGCCCTTGTTAAGAAACGTGCTATAAGCCCTAACCATCTCATAAACCGAAACATCATTTGAACCCAATGATACCGATGGAACGGCCTTTAAAGGGCTTTCGATGCCGCAGCGGTGAGCGTATTCCACAATTTTATCCCAGCCCACTTTTTCGGTTAGTTGTGCTGTAATGGAATTTACAGATTTACCCATAGCCCAGCGCAGTGACATTTCACGATAGGAGAAATGGAAGTCGGCATTGTTAGGCTCCCAAACTTTGTCCTCGCCATTGTCTTTGTATTTGATGGATACCGGCTTGTCGGTAAACTTATCGCAAGGGGTAAAGCCATTATCAAGCGCCGTTAAATAGGCAAATGGCTTAAAGGTGGAGCCTGCCTGTCTGCGGCTTTGGTTTACGTGATCGTAATTAAAGAAACGGTGATCGATACCGCCAATCCAAACTTTTATTTTACCGGTTGATGGCTCCAGTGTCATCATGCCGGTGTTCAGGATTTTAGCGTAATATTTTATAGAATCTATAGTAGAAAAAGTAGTGTCCTGTTCTCCATGCCAGGTAAACACAGTCATCCGCTTTTTCGTTTTAAAGTAATCCTGGATCTTTATCGTATCCCCGCCGTATTTTTTTTCAAGTAACTTGTAAATGGGGAGCCTTTGTTCGTTTTTGAGAATGAAATCTTTGATCTCAACGCCTTTTGAATCGCGCCAGGGATTTTTGTTCCCCCAAAGATTATAGAAGCGTTTTTGCAGCATCTTCATTTTTTCGGTAACAGCTTCCTCGGCATATTGCTGCATTTTTGAATCGATGGTAGTATAGATTTTCAGGCCATCTTCATAAAGATTGTAATCGTTTTCCTTACACCATTTATCCAGCCATTTCTCAACGGCGCGGCGCAGGTATGAATCGCCGTGGGAGTCGTCTTCAACATAACTCAGGTCGAGCCCGAGTGGCAATGCAACGTTATTTTTATACTGGTCGGCAGTGAGGAACTTATATTTTTCCATTTGTCCCAATACAGTATTGCGCCTTTCGGTAGCGCGCTGCGGATTTTTAATGGGGTTGTAGCTCGATGTGGCTTTCAGCATGCCGATAAGTAAGGCTGATTCGGCAGGGTTTAAGGTGCCGGGCTGCTTATTAAAATATTTTAACGATGCTGTTTTAATACCGTATGAATTGTTGCCAAAGGGCACGGTATTGAAGTACAGCGTCAATATTTGCTGCTTGCTGTAAACGTGCTCAATTTTAAAAGCGGTAAGCCATTCCTTGCATTTATAAACAATGGTGCGCAGTACCGGGATATGCTTAATGACGCCCTGCGATTTCTTTTTACGCGTTTCAAAAAGGTTTTTGGCTAACTGCTGGGTTATGGTGCTGCCGCCGCGGCGGTCGCCTTTGGCTGTTGAGAGTACACTGGTAAAAAAGGAGTAAAAATCTACGCCGCCATGACTGTAAAACCGTACATCCTCAGTTGCCACAAGGGCGTTTATGAGGTTGGGGGAGATCTCTTTAAATTCAATTGGTGAGCGGTTTTCCTTGTAATATTGGCCTATTAGCTTTCCATCGGCAGTGTAAACTTCCGATCCCACCGAAAGTACGGGGCTTTTAATATCCTGCATGTCAGGTGAGTATCCGAAAAGCCAAAGGAAGTTAAGCTCAATAGAACAAAAGAAAATAATTACGAAGTAAATGAATATGACAAAATATCTCAGAAATCGGTTGCGTATACGTCTGAACATTGGGTAAAGATGTAAAATTATGACACTATATCATAGTGCAGTTTAACAAATATAAACAACGTAAAATAGACAGGTAAATTTTAGGTTAACGCTGGCATAATACATATTTATATTGTGCAAAGTACACAATAAATAAATCAAAAACTTTTTGGATATAAAAAATCGCCTATTGAAGGTTGCCGCGTGTATTTGAAATCAAGTTGCTAAAACTTTAATGTTGTTTTTGTACTTTGTATGGATATCTATTTATATGAAAAGTTTAACAGAACAATTTAAAGTACCAAGTAATAGCAAATTTTCGCTGAGTGATCATGATCCTGCATTTAGTGATGGTTACGAAAAAGAAGATGCTCGGTCTGTTTTGGATGAACTGATAGCTGAAACTTCTAAATTGGAGGCGCAACTTTATGCCTCAAATAGTTATTCATTGCTTATTATTTTTCAGGCGATGGATGCTGCCGGAAAAGACAGTGCTATAGCGCACACTATGTCGGGCATAAACCCGCAGGGCTGCCAGGTGTATAGCTTTAAACAGCCCAGTTCAGAAGACTATGACCATGATTTTTTATGGCGACATTATAAAGCCCTGCCTGAAAGAGGGCGTATTGGTATCCATAACAGGTCGCATTATGAAAATGTGCTTGTCGTTAAAGTCCATCCGGAGCTTGTTTTAAAAGAAAATAACCCCGCGATAAAACAAGTAGAAGATATTGATAAACAGTTTTGGGAACAACGATATGAGAGCATCCGCAATTTTGAAAAGCATATCTGTAACAGCGGAACTGTTGTGATTAAATTTTTCCTTAATGTTTCAAAGCAGGAGCAAAAAAAGCGGTTTTTAAAGCGAATAGATAACCCCAAAAAAAATTGGAAGTTCCAGGCCAGCGATATTGCGGAACGGGAGCATTGGGATGAGTATATGAAAGCTTATGAAAAAGCCATTAACGAAACTGCTACAGATGATTGTCCCTGGTATGTTATCCCGGCTGATAAGAAATGGTTTACGCGCATCGCGATATCAACTATAATCAGGGATACCTTGAAAAAGTTGAAGCTGGAATTCCCTGTTTTGCCTAAAGACGAAATGGAAAAACTACAGGAGGCTAAACAGTTGTTAGAAAAACAATAACGGAAATATTAAGACTTACGAAATTTTCAAAACTTCGTAAGTCTTAAACTGCGCTGTGAAAATCTTAAATGCCTGAAAACATATTTTGTGCGGGCTCGCCTATAAGGGGCATTGGTTTTCTTTCGCCGTTAATTGCGCCAATTAAACCGATGATCCAAATAACCAGTAAGCCCAAGCGTATAATCCAGAGGATAGACGCACCAATGAATATTCCTGATGTTACAAAGGCCATGCCTATAATAAAACCGGCAATCCATGAAATAAGAATTGAAACCAGGTGAAACAATAAGGTTTGCCTCATCTGGTAGGATGCAAGCGGTGTTTTATTGTTGGTGTATAATGCAAAATAAGCAATAAGCCACCCGATAAGCGTAAAATAACTGATGATGCCGGCGGTCTTACCGTCGTCGGTTGTTGGTTTGTAATTTTCCATGTGTGGTAAAGTTTTTTGTATAAAGCTAACCGTTTAAAAATGAAATAGTTTTATTCATTTTTAAATGGTTAGCTATAGCAAAACTTCAATCATTTGCACATCCACACATCTAAAATCACTCCACGGTTATCTCATCAGCAAAAATGTAGGACTGGCTGCCCTTATTCTCATGCCAATCTGGAAGCGGGCCGTATTGTTTGGCAATGAGTTTAATGTAACGGGCATTAGTGTTTAGTGGCGTGACAAACTCCTGTGTTTGTACGTTGGTATCTTTAATGTCAATTTTGGTATTAACGGTGGCAGCCAGCTTATAGGTTTTACCATCGTTTGATGTCCAGAATTGTACATATTTAGGGAACACAATCCATGCTCGGCTATCCTGCAATGTACTGATGCTGATTTGTTTGATGGGCTTAACGGCGCTCATATCAACAATGGCTATAAAATCTTTTCCCTGGTAGCCCTGCCAATTGCCTAAACGCCAGTTGGTAGTGCCGTGCTGTCCATCAATTAATGATTCATCGCCTTTAGCCGCGTAGTTTGGCAGGTATTTGTTCTGTATAGTTAGCTTAATATCGTTGCGGAGTTTGATGAAACTTGCCTCATCAATAAAGCTGCTTTTACCCTCCTTTATCGCGATAGCTTTTACCAGGATGTTATCGCTAATAGTAATTGGCTGTGTATAAGGTGTTGACGATGCAGTAGGAGCAGAGCCATCGAGCGTGTAATAGATTTTCGCGTCGGCATCCTGGTCTTTGATTTGAAGGGTGAAAGGCTGTTTGAATGATTTAGCAGGTGCAATGATATATGGGTTAGAAATAATCAGGTTATCCGTAATTTTTGAAACAGGTTTTTCCAGGTCCTGGGTAAAGATCTTATTAGCCAGCCTGCCGGTAAACACTTCAAAATCCCCGCCTTTGGTAATATCATCGTAGTTGATAAAAAGCTTACTGTACACGTTTTTATCAAGGTTCATGCCCTGAAGATAGATATTGCTGCGGGTAATGCCAGCGCCGGGGTTAATAATGCTGAATTTTTTGCCGTTCTCCAAATTGATCACTGCCTTATCAAACTGCGGGATCCCAATCTGAAAACCCTGCTGGCCGGGTGCAATATTGTAAATTCCTAAAGAACTCATCACATACCAAGCCGACATTTGCCCGCAATCCTCATTACCGGCTAAACCATCAGGTTTGTTGCTGTATTCTTCGCGCAAAATACGGCTCACATAAAACTGGGTTTTATCCGGCGAGTCGGTAAAATTATATAAGTACGCCATGTGATGACTTGGTTCGTTGCCATGTGCGTATTGGCCTATCAATCCGCTTACATCGGGAATGTCACTGCCGCTAAGTTTTGATTGTGTGCTAAACAATTCATCGAGCTTATTTTCAAATGCCTGTTTGCCGCCCATTTTATCAATCAGGGTTTCTACATCGTGGGGTACCAGGAACGAATACTGCCAGGAGTTGCCCTCGGTATAATTGCCATTGATCTCTGCAGGATCGAAAGGCTCCAGCCAGCCGCCGTTTGCACGGGCCTGCATAAAGGTGTTCTGGTTATTGAAAACGTTTTTCCAGTATTGTGCCCGCTGAATATATTGGGTATAGTAGTCGGTTTTGTTGAGCATTTTTGCCATTTGGGCTATACACCAATCGTCATAAGCATACTCCAATGTTTTAGACACAGACGCATCTTCTTTATCTGATTGAACTGCGCCGTTTTGGCGATAATTATCCAGCCCAAACTGGTTACGGTTTACGGCGGCTTTCATGGCGGCAAAAGCTTTCTCGGCATCAAAATCGCGGATGCCCTTCGCGTAAGCATCCACAATAACCGGGATAGAATGATTGCCGATCATGCAATAAGTTTCGGTACTCGCAAGCGGCCATATCGGTAATAAGGCGCCCTGATCATACATCGCCATAAAACTCTTGATAAAATCGAGCGTGCGCTTGCGGTCTATCAGCGTAAGCAGCGGGTTCTCAGCCCGGTAGGTGTCCCATAAGGAAAAAACGGTGTAATAATCAAATCCCTGAGCTGTATGTACCTGTTGATCCATACCACGGTATTGCCCATCCACATCACTGTAAATATTGGGAGCAACCATGCTGTGGTATAAGGCGGTATAAAATATGGTTTGTTTGATTTTAGCATAGTCTGGCTGCACTACTTTTTTAGCAGGAGGAGCATAACTGTAGGGGCTGGTTCCGCCTACGGGTTGGGTTTGGGTTGCCGGGGCCGGTGCGCCGCCCTCTACCTGAATCTTATTCAATTCATGGTTCCAGGCTATTTTGGCATCTTTCTGAATTTTTTTAAAGTCGAAATCAGGTATTTCTGCATCCAGGTTTTTTAAAGCACCTTCGGTGCTTACCGACGAGATACCCACCTTGCTGATCACTTCGCCGGGATTATCAAACTGCAAAAACAACTTTACATTCTTGCCCTGTGCTTTGCTTTGGCCATTTTGTACCTGGTTATTTAAAGCAATACCGTAAGTTTTAAAAGGCTTTGAAAACTTAGCGTAAAAATATACCTGCTGTTTATCGGCCCAAGATTTCGACATACGGAAACCACGTACTTCATGATCATTTACTACTTCTATCCATGAATCCAAAACCTCATCGCGGTGCTGCAAATCGATAATGATATTTGCCTTATCGGTTGACGGGTAAGTGTAGCGATGCATGCCTACACGGGTAGTTGCAGTTAGCTCAACGCCAATATTATATTTATCGAGCAGTGTTTTATAATAACCTGGTGTAGCACTCTCATTCTTTTTGCTAAAGTGCGACCGATAATCGGTGTTTTTAAATTTAGGATCGCCGGTGGTTGGCATAAACAATACATCACAATAATCAGCGACACCGGTACCGCTCAGGTGCGTGTGCGAGAAACCATATACCAGGCTATCGGTATAATGATAACCGGAGCAACCGTCCCAACCTTCCAGCCGGGTATCCGGACTAAGCTGTACCATACCGAAAGGCCTCACCGCACCGGGATAGGTGTGCCCATGCCCGCCTGTACCTATAAATGGATCAACCAGTTGGGCGTAGTCTTTTTCCTTCTCTTTTTTCTTTTGTGCCGATGATAAAAAGGGCAGAACAAGCAACAGGGCGACCGGCAAAGCAGAGCGGAATACGGGTTTGATCAATGACATATTATTAAAACCAATTATATGATTTGAGTGTGCACAAATTACACTAATTACCACGAATATTTACTAACAGGAAAGTTCCCTATTTTATTATTAGTATAATAAATGGTCCCTAAAAACAAATAGCGACAGGTATATCCCCGTCGCTATTTGTTTTAGAAAAACTAATTCGTGAAATTCGATTTAATTCGAAATAATTAGTGTTCAGTTTTATCCTTTTATCATACCCACTTTTTTCAGCAGCTTACGGTTTTCACGACGGTGTATTAAACGGTACACGATTGCGTAAATAATAGGTAATATCAATAAGGTTAGTATGGTGGATGTCACAAGCCCACCTATAACTACTATAGCCAGCGGCTTCTGAGTTTCCGAACCAATACCGGTTGAAATAGCTGCCGGCATTAAACCAATGGCAGCCATCAACGCGGTCATCACTACCGGGCGTACACGTGATATCACGCCTTGCATAATGGCCTCATCGAGGTGCATTTTTTCTTCAATATTTTTCTTAAAAACCGAGATCAGGATCACACCGTTCTGGATACATACACCAAACAAGGCAATGAAACCAATACCTGCCGATATACTAAAGTTTGTNTTNGTAATATGTAATGCTAAAATNCCGCCTATCANCGCAAANGGCACGTTTAAGATAACTAATACTGCGTCTTTAGCGTTACCGAAGGTGATGAACAGGATCAGGAATATCACCAGTAAACACACAGGCACTACGTGCGCTAATGTATTTGATGCCCTGATCTGGTTTTCAAACTCACCGTTCCAGGTAAATGAATATCCCTGGTCAAGTTTTACGGCGGCGCCTACTTTTTCCTGCGCTTCGGCTATGGTGCTACCTAAGTCGCGGCCACGCACCGAGAATTTCACAGCGATGTAACGCATGTTATTGTCCCGGTAAATAAATGCGGGGCCAGTTAGTGTGGTGATTTTAGAAATCTCTTTAATCGCAATTTTTGAACCGTTTAATGTAGGTACCATCAGGTTCTCAATTTTGCTTTGAGTATCCCTGAATTGTTTTTGGTAACGGATCCGGATATCAAATTTACGTTCGCCTTCATAAAGCTGTGAGGCCGCTTTACCGCCTATGGCCATCTCAATAACCGAGTTGGCATCGGCAGTAGACACTCCGTAAAGTGCCATCTTGCGCTGATCAAGCTCGATGCGGAACTCCGGCTGACCAAGGTTGCGCAAGATCCCGAGATCTTCAACACCGTGGATCTTCTTGAGCACAGCCATTACCGAATCGGCCTTCTGATCAAGCACCTGGAAATCGGGCCCGAATACTTTTACTGCCATAGATGCAGGTACACCTGCAACAGCCTCAGCTACGTTATCTATAATAGGCTGCGAATAGTTAAATACAATACCCGGAAACTGACTCAGCTTTTTATCCATTTCGGCTATCAGCTCTTCCTGGCTGATGCTTCGTTTCCATTCTTTTTTAGGCAGAAGGTCAACCTGGATCTGCACGTTAAAGAAACCTTTAGGGTCGGTACCGTCATTGGTACGGCCCACTTGCGACAGGGTTTGCTTCACCTCGGGGAAGGTTGACAGGATCTGCCTCATTTTATCAGTTACCTTAACCGAACTTTCCAGCGAGGTACTCATTGGCAGCTGCGCGGTTACCCACAGGGCGCCCTCGTTAAGCTGCGGAAGGAATTCCGAACCTAAAAATTTAGCCGAAAAGAATGTAACCGACATAAAGGCTATTGCTACAATGAGACTTAGTTTTTGGTTACGGTATGTGTAACTAAACATACGGCGGATACCGTTTTCAAAGAATATCACTACCGGGTTATGCTTCTCCCTTACATTTTTGTTAAGTAAGATACTTGACAAAGCTGGTACCAGGGTAAGGGTAAAGATCAACGCACCAAGCAAAGCAAAGCCCAAAGTGTAAGCCAGAGGTGAGAACATTTTACCTTCAACCTTTTGGAATGCGAAAATTGGTACCAAACAGGTAAGGATGATAAGCTTGGAGAAAAAGATAGCTTTACCCATCTCGGCGCCGACATTTTTGAATAGGCCAAGTTTAGCCAACCCGTTGAATTTTTGCATCCCCACTTCCTTAGCCCGGTGATCAAGCGCCACGAAGATCCCCTCAACCATCACCACCGCGCCATCTATAATAATACCAAAATCGACTGCACCCATAGAGAGCAGGTTGGCGCTCATTCCCTTTAACCGTAAACAGATGAATGCAAACAATAATGCCAGCGGTATAATGATAGCAACAATGAGCGTTGTGCGCCAATCGGCCATAAACAGGAATACGATAACGGTTACCAGGAT
>JGI24737J22298_10000550_pt1 | contig 13126 bp, 11 predicted proteins | sample KBSCornC3_FD_22298 | JGI IMG/M metagenome (IMG submission 22298) | reverse complement strand
AGCTGCCGCTGCTGTATGCATTATCGCGATTCAATTATTCGTTAGGTGCCACTGAATGCAATAAAAAATTGTTTGAAAAGGCGGATAGTTTATACTTGTGATACAGGTTTTTGCGTTTATTTGCTTAAACCTTATTGACCATGAAAAACCTGATCATCGCCTTGTTAATGATAACGGCAAGCACAGCATCCGCACAGCAAAAGTTTAACCCTGTTTTGAAGAGACAGCTTGACAGTGTATTAGCACTTGATCAGAAATATCGCGAGATCTTAACTTATCTGATGGATCCGAGCAAAAAGGATTCGGTTTTGAAAACATTACCGGTTAAACCGGAAGAAGCTACAGGCCATTACTGGAAGCTTCAGAGCCAGGCTGATTCAACCAATTTGATTTTTATCGAGAACGTGTTTAACAAGTACGGTTACCCCGGCAAAACGCTTGTTGGCGAACCAACTAATGAAGCTGCGTGGTCGGTAGTGCAGCATTCCCCTAAAATAGATAAGTACCTGCCCGCGATAAAAACGGCTGCCGAAAACAAAGAACTGCCTTTCAGGTTGTACGCCATGATGCTCGACAGGCAGCTGATGTATGAAGGTAAAGAGCAAATCTACGGTTCGCAGGCTACATCTAAGCCATTGCGCAACGGTCAAAAAGTTGGATATTATGTTTGGCCGATAAAAGACGCGGCAGGTGTAAATGAACGCCGTAAGCAAGCCGGTTTTGATCAAACTGTTGAACAGAACGCTAAAAGGTTGGGCTTTGATTACAAGGTTGTGAAAATTGAGGATGTGAAGTGGTAGCCATGATTTAATAAATGGAACTGCTCAATTGAACCCCAATTTGCGTTAGGGATTGAAGCGGATACCGGCCCACGAGCATAATGCCTGCAGGCGTATGAGCGGAAAGCCCGGCCGGAGGCAACGCCCATATCTGAACCATGATTTTTAGGATTTTGGGATTGTTAGGATTTTTATGTCAATTTTTAAACCGGCATAGTAAAAATCGCAATGCTCATTCCCTGTGCTTGGCTACAGGGAATGAGCATTTAAAATAATTCGCTCTTTATTACTAATCTCGTGCTGAAAAATTTCAACACAAATGCTTTGCAAGCGCTCCACAATTAATCGAATTACACGAATCTTAAATTGATTCAATTCGTGTAATTCGATTAATACGTAAAAATTAGTGTGAAAAATTTTCATTTATTGTTTTTCAATTCGTATGTGGTTAAAAGCAGTTTCCCTGTGCTTGGCTTTATATATTTATCCTATCAAAAAGTTTACACCCTGCATTCCCCCGCATCATATAAAAACATAACTTTGCCCCTGCAAAATTTAATACCATGAGTTTCAGAACCGAACACGATACCATGGGCGAGGTACAGGTACCTGCCGACAAATACTGGGGAGCGCAAACCGAACGCTCACGCAATAATTTTAAAATTGGTCCGGAGGCGTCAATGCCGAAGGAAATTATCGACGCTTTCGCATACCTGAAAAAGGCTGCCGCTTTTACCAATACCGATTTAGGTGTATTGCCGGCAGAAAAACGCGACCTGATTGCACAGGTTTGCGACGAGATCCTGGCCGGCGAACTGGCTTCGGAGTTTCCGCTGGTGATCTGGCAAACAGGCTCGGGCACGCAATCAAACATGAACGTGAACGAGGTGGTTGCTAACCGTGCCCACGTATTACAAGGCAACAAACTGGGCGAAGGCAAAACCTTCATTCACCCAAATGATGATGTGAATAAATCACAATCATCAAACGATACTTACCCAACTGCCATGCACATTGCGGCATACAAGATCCTGATTGACGTAACCATCCCGGGTATCGAAAAACTGCGCGATACCTTGCAGGCTAAATCAGAAGCCTTTAAGTCGGTAGTAAAAATTGGTCGTACCCATTTGATGGACGCTACCCCGCTTACTTTAGGCCAGGAGTTTTCAGGTTATGTATCGCAATTGAACCACGGCTTAAAAGCTCTGCGCAATACGCTTGATCACCTTTCTGAACTTGCTCTCGGTGGCACCGCGGTAGGTACAGGGATCAACACGCCTAAAGGTTATGATGTAAAAGTTGCTGAGTACATTGCCCAGTTTACCGGCTTGCCGTTCATCACAGCAGAAAATAAATTTGAAGCTCTTGCCGCTCATGATGCCATTGTTGAAAGTCATGGCGCTTTGAAACAAATCGCGGTTTCATTAATGAAGATAGCTAACGATATCAGGATGCTGGCTTCAGGTCCGCGTTCGGGCATTGGCGAGATCCATATTCCGGATAACGAACCAGGCTCATCAATTATGCCGGGTAAAGTTAACCCTACCCAAAACGAAGCTGTTACGATGGTAGCTGCACAGGTTATGGGGAATGACGTGGCTATTTCTATCGGTGGCTCAAACGGCCATTACGAGCTGAATGTATTTAAACCGGTTATGGCGGCAAACTTCCTGCAATCGGCAAGGTTAATTGGTGATGCCTGCGTGTCATTCAATGATCATTGCGCTGTAGGCATTGAGCCAAATTACGAAGGTATTAAAAAGCACCTTGAAAACTCATTAATGCTGGTAACTGCGCTTAACCCGCATATTGGCTATGAAAACGCGGCAAAAATTGCTAAAACAGCCCTTAAAAACGGCAGTTCACTGCGCGAAGCTGCTATTGGTTTAGGCTTACTAACCAACGAGCAGTTTGACGAGTGGGTTCGCCCCGAAAATATGATAGGCAGTTTAAAATAAGCCTCACCCCAAACCCCTCTCCGGATGGAGAGGGGCTTTTTAATGCATGCAGTTTATGCCAAAACGCTTTAATTTGCGCTATCTCTCAATAACTAAGGCTTTAAGCCTTCTGCCTTCAGCTTTCAGCTTAAAAAAAGCCTTTCGCCTTTCACCTTTCGCCTTTGGCCTCATAATAGCCTCTTGTACCTTGAATCCGGATAAACAAACGCCCGGCGAGGGTTATTTACAGGGCGAATGGAAACAGGACTCAGTACCCGCGCAAAAAAGCCTGGTAACATATTCGCTATATGATATTAAATTCAGCTGTGATTCATTTCTTTTGAAGATCAGTACCGTTAGCAAGGTTAATTACGGAGCTGATACGTGTATGAGCAAAGGCCATTGGGATGAATATATACGGGGAACTTATTCGCAACGGCGGGACACGCTCCACATTAAGGGGCAGTTTTGCAATGCCGATGGCTCATATAAAAATGAGCAGGGTTGTTTCAGGTTTGGCGATTATGAAGAATATTTTAAGATTCATAAGCAAAGCGACTCGCTGATCCGGTTTGTAAGTACATCCAACGTAATACCTATTAACGCGCATTTAATAAAAAGAACAAGCTGCATTCCAAAACCATTGTAATGAAAACACAAACCTTAAAAAAACTTTTATTGCTGGTGGCGATATTTTATATCCCCCTGCAAAGTATGGCCTGGGGCACTAATGGGCACCGCATTTGCGGCCAGGTTGCGGATAGCTACCTAACCACCAAAGCCCGTAAAGCTATTCAAGCCATTTTGGGTAATGAGTCGATTGCCATTACCAGCAACTGGGCCGACTTTATTAAATCAGACCCTGCTTACAATTACCTGTATAACTGGCATTTTATCAACCTGGAAAAACCCTACAGCTATCCGGACCTGCAGGCTTATTTAAAGGCTGATACGATTACTGATGCCTATACCAAAATGAATTTCCTGGTGGCCGAACTTAAAAAGAAAACTACTACCAAAACCAACAAGTTGCTTTACCTGCGCATGCTGATCCATATTGTTGAAGATGTGCACCAACCACTGCACACCGGTCACTTGAGTGATAAGGGCGGTAACGATGTAAAAGTACAATGGTTTGGTAAAGAGAGTAACCTGCATTCGGTTTGGGACAGCGAGCTGATTGACCTTCAACAGTTAAGCTACACCGAGTACACCGCGATGATAAACCACACCACAGCCGCTCAACGCACAGAGTTACAAAAAGCGCCAATGAGCCAATGGATATACGAAAGCAACCAGATGGCTGATAAGCTGTACGCCGAAACCAAAACCGGTGATAAACTTGGTTACAAATACAACTTTAGCCATATAGCAACCCTTAACCAGCAAATGGTTAAAGCCGGCGTACGTTTGGCCGGTTTACTGAACCAGATATTTGGATAATTTTTGAGTGAGTGGTTTATTGGGTTGATTAGGTGAGCGGTTGCATACCGGTCGATTTTCAACATGAGAAACCACTCACCTAATCCAACCACTCACCCAATCAACTAAACAATGAAAATACTAATGGTATGCCTGGGTAATATATGCCGTTCGCCGCTGGCGGAGGGGGTTATGCAGCACCTGGCAGATGAAAATGGACTTGGCTGGGATGTTGATTCGGCGGGTACCGGAAGATGGCATGTGGGCGAAGCGCCCGACAGACGTTCAATCCGCGCAGCACGGAACCACGGCATTGATATCAGCAAACAAATTTGCCGCCAGTTTAAACGAAGCGACTTTGACGAGTTCGACCATATTTTTGTGATGGACCGCAATAACCTGAGCGATGTGCTTGACATGGCCCGCAACGAAGAACAGGCTGCTAAAGTAAAGCTTCTTTTAGGCGATAAGGTTGTTCCCGATCCATACTATGACGATAACCAGTTTGAACCGGTTTTTGAGCTGATTGAAAACGGATGTAGGGATATTATAGAAGAGTTACACCCCCTCTAAATCTCCCCCCAATGGGGGAGACTTTTAATAAATGTCTTTAAGCCCTCCCTTCCTGGGAGGGTTGGGTGGGGTTTTTCACCCTAAAAAACGGCACCTCTTCCCCATACCAAAACACAGTCCCTTCCCGTACAAAACCGGCTTTAATCAGCACCCTTTGTGATGCTGCATTTTGCGGATGGGTAACGGCGCAAATCTCTTTTAGCCCTATATCATTGAATCCATAACTGATCAGTGCTTCGGCAAGTTCGGTAGCTATACCTTGTCCCCAGTATTTGAGGTGCAGCCGGTAGCCCAGCTCAATGCGGCTCTTGTCGTAATCGCTGGGTTTAAGGGCGCAAACACCTATAAAATCGTTATCGGCAATATTAAAAATCCCCCATCTGCCCAGGCCCGAACCGTTCTGGTATTCCTTCAGCGTATCTTTAAAAACCTGTTTACTCTCTTGCGGAGTACGTTTTTTCACATATTGTGTAAGCCGGTCATCGGCATCTATTGCGGTAACAAGTTCTTCATCTTCGGCTGTAAATTCACGGATCAGCAAGCGTGGTGTTTGAGTGATAATATTCATAGGTTTTCAAAAATATATTTTTGAATTGATTGTACAGGTAAGTTGAGTGTCATATAAAAGGTGATCAGATTCATTTTGATCTTTAAGGGAAGCTCAATTATGCTAAAACCCTCATTTACCGTTAAATTTTTATACCTTGCATAATTTACTTATAAGATATAGTGACTTTCCAGGATTTTAAATTTAACGAGCAATTATTTGAAGGTGTAGAGAGCATGGGTTTCGTAAACCCAACACCCATACAATCTATGGCTATCCCAGCCATTATGGAGGGGCGCGACCTGATTGCATGCGCTCAAACGGGTACCGGTAAAACCGGTGCTTACCTGTTGCCTGTTTTAAACAGCATCAGCAAAACAAATAAACACCATACCAGTGCGCTTATACTTGCCCCAACCCGCGAGCTTGCCCAACAAATAGATCAGCAGGTTGAAGGCCTTGCCTATTTTACCGGCATCAGTTCCATCGCTGTTTTTGGCGGCGGCGACGGCATTGTTTACGAACAACAGCGCCGTGGCATCCAGAATAATGTAAATATCATTGTAGCTACTCCCGGCAGACTGATAGCCCACCTTACATCGGGCGTGCTGAAGCTTAATCACCTTACCCATTTGGTACTTGATGAGGCCGACCGGATGCTGGATATGGGCTTTTCGGACGATATCATGAAGATCATCAGCTACCTGCCAAAAGAAAGGCAAACGCTGTTGTTTTCGGCCACCATGCCCGGCCGCATCCGCTCATTGGCAAAAGCTATTTTGAAAGATCCGGAGCAGATCAATATCGCTATCTCACAGCCGGCTGTAGGGATCGATCAGCAGGTTTACCGGGTTCATGATCAGCAAAAAACGCCGCTGGTACAGCATATTCTGAAAGATTCAGCATTTACAAGTATCATCATCTTTGCATCACGCAAGGAGATCGTTAAAGCGCTATACAAAGAACTTAAGGCTATCAAAATCAACGCCATGTCTTTCCACTCCGATCTGGAGCAGAAAGAGCGCGAAGAGATCCTCCTTAAATTCAAAAACAAGCAATTACCGGTTATCATCGGTACCGATGCCCTTTCGCGGGGGATTGATGTGGAGGGTATCGATCTGGTGATCAACTACGATGTTCCCGGCGATCCGGAAGATTATATTCACCGTATTGGCCGTACGGCCCGCGCCGCTACCACCGGTACCGCCATAACCTTCGTTAACCACCGCGATGAGCGCAAGCTTAAAAATATTGAGAAACTGATTGAAAAGCCGATAAAGCTGATGGCACTGCCGGATGAACTGGCCACGATACAACCCCTGAAGCCCGAACAGCCTCAAGGAGATGCCAAAAGGAAACCTAACCGTCGCTGGGGCAAAAAAAAGCCGAAACAGCAGAATACGGGTAACTAAAAAAGTTTTCACGAATATCATTTTGGTTTCGATTTAATTTGATCGAATTACACGAATTAATAGTTGGCAGTACAAAGCTCAATAATTAAAAATTCGTGTAATTCGAAGAAATTCGCGCCTCATCACTAAAACGTTTTATCTATTTTAATATCTTAGACCAAAAATCTATTTCCCAATGATCATTCCTAAAAAACTGGTTTTACTGGCAACGCTTGGTATGGCAATTATCATATCTGCAGACAAGGCTTTAGCACAGGAGAAGAAAACATCAGGTAACCCTATTGTTGAAGGTTGGTATGCCGACCCTGAAGCCAAGATCTTTAATAAGCAATATTGGGTTTACCCTACCTACTCGGCTAAATATAATGAACAGGTGTTTATGGATGTCTTTTCATCGCCCGATCTGGTTAACTGGACAAAGCATCCGCATATTATTGATACCGCCGCTGTAAAGTGGGCTAAACGTGCCATGTGGGCTCCGGCAGTAACTGAAAAAGACGGTAAATACTATATCTTTTTTGGCGCTAACGATATTCAGAACAACAACGAAGTTGGCGGTATAGGTGTTGCCGTTGGTGATAAGCCTGAAGGCCCGTTTAAAGATCTTTTGGGCAAACCGCTCATTGGGCAAATCATCAATAAAGCGCAACCTATCGACCAGTTTGTTTTTAAGGATGACGATGGTCAGTATTATATGATCTACGGTGGCTGGGGCCAATGTAATATCGTAAAGCTAAAAAACGACTTTACAGGTATCGAACCATTTAAAGACGGAGAAACCTATAAACTGATCACTCCCAAAGATTATGTTGAAGGCCCGGTGATGTTTAAACGCAAAGGCAAATATTATTTTATGTGGAGCGAAGGCGGCTGGACTGGTCCGGATTATCGCGTGGCGTATGCAATCGGCGATTCGCCGTTTGGTCCGTTTAACCGCATCGGAACAATATTGAAACAGGACCCGAATATTGCTACAGGAGCAGGCCACCACTCCGTGATCCAGGTACCTGGCAAGGATGAATGGTATATTGTTTATCACCGCCGTCCCTTAACCGAAACTGATGGCAACCACCGCGTTACTTGTATCGATAAAATGTATTTTGACAAGGATGGCAAGATCCTGCCCGTTAAGATCACCAATGAAGGGGTTGGGGCAAGGAAGATTAAATAGCCCCCCAAATATATTTCTACACCCGTCATTGCGAGGTACGAAGCAATCCCCAAGAGGCAGAGCAGCTATGCAAGTGTCTCTGTATTGTTTGGGATTGCTTCGTCGTTCCTCCTCGCAATGACGTTTTTTATTACTATGCACATCGTGCATTTCCCCCTAAAAGGGGGAGCATGATAATCCCTGATATTTAGTATCTTAAACCGTTTTTTTGACTGACATTATTCCTTTATCATTATGACGCGATCATTTTTTCGGGCATTAGTAATTTTACTTGCCCTCACAGGCAGCAATCGCTGTTTCGGACAAACCGCCGAAAACTTACCCACCGATTATTTGAGCAAAGAATTTCATGCCGGAAGGCGACAGGCCCTGCGCAACCTGATGCCAGCCAATTCGGTGATGGTGATCTTCTCGTACCCTGAACAGGTGTTTTCGAACGATGTTAACTACGTTTATCATCCTAATCCCGATCTGTATTATTTTTCAGGATATAAAGAACCCAACTCGGTGTTGTTGGTATTTAAAGAGATGCAGGCTGTGGGCGACAGCAGCTATAATGAGGTGCTATTTGTACGTCACCGGGATGCCGGTCGCGAGCAATGGACAGGCAGGCGTTTGGGTGTTGAAGGCGCTAAATCGCAGCTTGGTTTTAAACGGGCTTACAACAGCGAGGATTTCGCGAAATTCCCCGTTGATTTTAAAAAGTTTGCCAATGTGTATTATGATGCACTGCCCGAAGATGTTACCGGCGATGGATCGACCGGCGAGCTAAAAAAACTGATCGCAGCTTTTAAAAGTAAGGCTGGCATAACGGAAACCAACAGGCAGGTTATGAGTGATCTTAATTTGATAGCAAGAATGGTTACTCCTCAAAATTTAGCCCGTTTCATGACTTATTTTAAAGATAAGTTTGCTGATGAGGATCACAAGAATAATCCGCTTATACAACAATTGGCCGCCAAACCCGATTCTGCAACGCTTGCCGATGTTAAGGCAAAAATTGGCACAACTTACGGCGGTAACATCGGATATGCTGAATTTACTTCAAAACTCCGCGGCGTAAAAACACCGGAGGAAATAGCCGTATTGAAAAAGGCGGTTGAGATCTCAAGCCTTGCCCATCTGGAAGTAATGAAATCGGTAAAACCCAATATGAGCGAGCGCGAGGTTGAAGGCATCATGACCTACGTGCATAAAAGATACGGAGCAGAAGACGAGGGCTATCCACCAATTGTAGGTGCAGGCGCTAATGGCTGCATCCTACATTATGAGGAAAACTCGGCCACAAAAATCAATAACCAGTTGCTGCTGATGGATGTTGGTGCGGAGTATCACGGATATTCTGCCGATGTTACCCGTACTGTACCGGCTAACGGCAAATTTACCGAGGAGCAAAAAGCCATTTACCAATTAGTTTACGATGCGCAGGAAGAGATTTTTAAATTGTGTAAAGCGGGAGTTCCCTATGCAAGCCTTGAACAAAAATCGGTAGAGGTATTATCTGCCGGATTAATTAAGCTTGGTATTATCAAGGATGCTTCAGAAGTGCGCAAATATTACCCGCATGGCTGTTCGCACCATTTGGGGCTTGATGTGCATGACAAAGGCGGTCGCGGTAATTTGGAAGAGAATTGGGTGATCACCGTTGAGCCGGGGATCTATATCCCTGCCGGCAGCCCATGTGATAAAAAATGGTGGAATATTGGCGTACGTATTGAAGATGATGTACAAATTGGTAAAGACCAGGGCACAATCCTATCTATCGATGCGCCACGCAAATGGCAGGATGTTGAAAAAGCTGCTACCGAGAAAAGCATTTTTGAAGCAGCTAAATTTTCGGAGCTGAAATAAAAATAAAGCCAATAGAAAAAGCCCGCCGCCGCTCGGCTCCAGCCGGGTGGCAACTATTAAGCGGCCTCTGGCCGCCGAAGCGAAAATACCTTGCGCTCGTTTGTAATGCGATATCCGCGATGCAATCGCCGAACCAAATTAAGCGCTCGTTGCAAACGAGCGCAAGAAAATAACAGAACTTCGGCGGCCAGAGGCCGTTTGATAGTAAACACTCGGCTGGAGCCGAGCGTTGGCGATAGTATAAGCGTACTTAAACACGAAAGCCCTCCGAAACTAAATCCGGAGGGCTTTCCATTTATAAATAACTCTTATTTCTTGATCCTGCTTTTCAGTTCAGCCAGTGGCATGGTAACCATACGACCTATCGGTTTTTTACCACGATAAGTGATCACCCTTAGTGTAGTTGCATCTTTAGGGGCATCTATCGGCGCTGTATACTTAGGATAAAACCTGTCGGGGAACGAATTATCAAAGCTGTAATAAGTGTCCAGTCCGTTAACCTCGTTGGTCAGCGTAATTTTAAGGGTACTATCCGGATTTAACACCGCATCAAATGACGGGTCGTAAGCACTTGGGGCTATTTTGGTTTCGGCTTCATCAAAGCGGGGGAAATGTTTCTCCACCCTGCTAAAAAATCCATCCCAGTTTTTAGGGCCTTTTGACGACCATACATCTTCGGCAATAGCCATACCGCGTGGCCAGGTCATATATTCAGCTTGGCGGATGTTGTATACCTGCTCGGTCCATAAGTTGGCCTGACCACCTTTAATGAGGCGTGCATCAACACTATCCGGCACCGGCTCCCATGAATAGGTTTTGTTAAGGCGAAGAGTTGCGTAGATTTTTGTTTCGTTTACACGGTCGCTTTGCATGTAGTCAAGGTAAGCGAACGTTGTTGGGCTCATGACCACCTCATGGCCTGCTTTAGCAGCGGTGATACCTCCCTGAATACCCCGCCAGCTCATCACGGCTGCATTAGGGCCCAGACCGCCCTCAATGATCTCGTCCCAACCCATGAATTTTTTGCCTTTCGATTCTACAATCTTTTCAAGTCGCTTTTCGAAATAAGCCTGTACTTCGCTCATCGTTTTCAGGTTTTCTTTGGCCATTAATGCTTTTATGGCATCGCTTTGCTCCCAGAAATTTTTGGCACACTCATCGCCCCCTAAATGGATATAGCCAAAGGGGAACAACTGCGCAATTTCGGTAACTACCTTATCCATAAAAGTATAAACAGCTTCATTGGCCGGGCAAAGAGTATTGTCGACAATTGCGCGGTTATGCGGGCCGCTCCAATCCATGAAAGGCTCGCCGGAGTTCACCACATATTTATCGGCACCCGGTGTGCATGAAAGCTCGGGATAGGCAACCACAGCGGCGAGACTATGCCCCGGCACATCAATTTCGGGCAGGATATTCACAAACCTGTCTTTGGCGTATTGTACCAACTCTTTGATATCTTCCTGGGTATAAAAACCGCCGTAGGTACGTGGTTCAGCAGGTGTAGGTGGAGTAAACGTACCAAACTGGCCTACTTTTTTTACGTTGTGCGATCCTACTTCGGTTAGCCTTGGCAGGCTTTTGATCTCCACTCGCCAGCCTTCATCATCGGTAAGGTGCAGGTGCAGCAGGTTAAATTTGTACTTAACCATGGCATCGATGTAGTGCTTAACCTCTGCTTTGGTAAAAAAGTGACGGGATACATCAAACATCAGGCCTCTCCATCCAAACCTTGGGTAGTCGGTAATTTCAACCGAGGGTGCCGTCCATTTTACGCCTTTGGCTACTTCCAGTCCTTCAATTTCTTTAGGCAACAGCTGGAAAAACGTTTGTACGCCATAAAACAATCCCGCGGCATCATTAGCACGGATCACTACTTTTTTAGGAGTTACAGATAATTTATAGCCTTCTGTTTTGAGTACGGTATCGGCTGTTTTATTTAGAATTAGCCTGATGGGCGCTGTTGGTGCAGTGCTTTTTACAGTGATGAACGCTCCTGTTGACGTAGATAGTTTTCGTTTAAGGTAGGCTGTTACGTTTGCCACATCGGCAGATGAACCGGCCTCTACAATTACTGTTTTGGGCAGCACAAACTGGCCGGTAGTTTGGGTAACTTTTACCGGCTGCGGGATAAGCGCGAGCGCCGGTTTGGTTGTTTGGGCCGCAGAAAGCAGGTGTGCCATACAGCCGCAAAGCAATAAGGATAATCTCTTCATAAAGGATTGTTATTTAATTGGATGTACGCAAATTAAACTTTTTAAATAATATTAAGAAGTGTATTTTCTGAACCATGATTTTTAGGACAGGATATTGTCTGAACCCGAATTTTAAAAGAATTATTAGATTCTTTTTTGAATTTGCAGAGCGTTCTGTAATTATTTAATTCCTTAAAATTCCTGTTCAGACAAAATCGGTGAAATCAAAAATCAATTGATGAAACCCAAAAAATCCGAAATCGAACATTCGAAATCCAAAATTCCAATCACACCCTGATATAAATATTCCGTTTATCAAGGATATAGGCCACCAGCCAGCATATCATCATAAAGCTGATGGCAAACAGCAATGACCCGATAGGTCCCGGAGCTATAGCCTGGTAAAAGGAGGTGTTGATCCATTCAACAGCGTTGGTACCGCTTATCATGATCATGCTTACCGGGATCAGCAATATTTCGGAAAGTACATAAATAGGCAGCGGGTTTTTACCCATGGTGGTGAAAAAGCGTGCCCAATTACCTTTGTTCCAATTATTGATTTCAAGCGCGTAGATCAATGCCGACAGGATCACCAAATCCAACCCGGTGGTAACCAGTACAAAAGAGCTTGTCCATAATTTTTTATTGATCGGGAAAACCATGTTCCAGCATAAGGCCAAAAAGATAAACAGGCAGCCGGTTAACAGCAGCTTGGTTGTGGTATCATATCCCTTCCCTTTTTGCTGAATGAATTTGCCGGCATAGTAACCAACCACTACATTTACAATGGCCGGTAAAGTGCTTAATACACCTTCCGGATCGAAGGGAATACCTTCGCCATGATATAAATGATCCGGACCAAATAAAAATTTATCAAGATAAATGCCCGCATTGCCGGTCATGCTCAGCGGATCAGCCGGGTTACCGTACACCAGCAGGATGATCCAGTAGATCACTAAAAACAAACCGGATAAAATGAAAACCGTTTGTTTTGACAGAAAATGAATCATGAGCGAGGCAAAGCAATAACACAGGGCGATGCGCTGCAAAACCCCCATGATGCGAGTATGTGTAATAGGTTTTAAATGAAAGCCGCCACTGGTTGAAAAGAATGGGAACCAGTACATGAGGTACCCTATTAAAAATATAAGCAGCGTACGCCTGAAGATTTTGCTTAGCACAGCCGCGTTGCCCATTTCCTGATAGCGTTTCATTGAAAAGCTCATGGCATTGCCT